>OGSD01000075.1_pt1 | contig 91820 bp, 135 predicted proteins | sample 1553571 | NCBI WGS metagenome assembly OGSD01 (sample SAMEA2580072, study PRJEB22360) | human gut metagenome | biome: human gut; feature: human-associated habitat; material: faeces | place: Denmark | collected 2008/2010 | reverse complement strand
TAGAGCACAACACTTTTAATGTTGGGGTCTTGGGTTCGAGCCCCAAGCGGATCACAGCAAGGGATTACAAAAATGTAGTCCCTTTTTGTTTATTATCAGCGTTTTACGTAATAATCAATGATTTAGGAGAACAAACACACCGCTAATGTTGTTTCATTTTAGTTCATTCTATTTCATTCTATTTCACGAAATGTGATACAAATGTGATACCCTTGTGTGATACCAAATCTTTTAAATTATGAAGTATCCAGTATTAAGGTTTGTTTTTGACCGTAAACATACGGCAAGCAAGACAACGAAAGGAACCGTTCAAATAGAAATTTTGTTTGAACGGAAAAGAAAATGGTTAAGTACAGGCGTTCGGTTGTATTCCGACCAATGGAGCGAAAAGACAAAGGTTAAGAATACCGTTCAATCTTTAGACCTCAACGAAAGACTTGATACGCAAATGCGGAACATCAACGAGTTCATAAACGGGTTGGTAAAAAACAAAGAACCTTTCAGTTTTGATAAGCTGGAACACTTTTTAAAGTATTCCCAAACAAAAGAAAGCTTTATAGATTTTATAAAACGGAGAGTGGGCGAAAGAACCGACCTTAGACGAGGAACGTTAAATACACATGCCTCCTTAATAACATCCCTGGAAGAGTTCGGTCGGATCGTTTACTTTACGGACGTTACTACGGCTAACATAATGCACTATGACAATTTCCTTCATGGGAAGTACAACAAGCAGACGACAATACATGGTTATCATAAGCGCCTGAAAAGATATATAAACGAAGCCATCAAATATGATTTGCTGAAAGACAACCCGTATAATAAGCTCAAATTTGAGCGCGGAAAGAGCGAAGGTATAAAATACCTCACCTTAGAACAGATAAAGCAAATACAAGGCTTAAAAACGGCATCCGAGAGCATTGAACGGGTTAGAGACTTGTTCGTATTCCAATGTTTTACGGGTTTGTCTTATGCAGATTTGTTCAACTTTGATTTTAGCGGTGTAATCAAGAAAGGGAACAAATTCTTTATAAGAGACGTAAGAGTAAAAACGGAAGAAGAGTATTTCCTGATGCTTCTTAAGCCCGCAATGGAAATTCTGCAAAAATACGATTTCAAACTGCCCGTAATAAGCAACTATCAGTATAATTTAAGACTGAAAGTCGTTCAGGAGCTCGCGAGGATAAAACAAAACCTACATTCGCACATGGCCCGGCATAGTTTTGCGGTTATGGCATTGAATATGGGAGTTTCGATTGAAAACCTTGCAAAAATGATGGGACATACGGATATAAAAACTACACAGATCTACGCCAAAGTGCTAAACAAGTCCGTACAAGAAGAATTTGAAAAGATGGACAGTAAATTGTAATTCAATAGCCCGGCGGAAGAGGTCTTATAAAGATGCAAAATCGTTCGCCGGGCTGTGTGTATATGTTCGTTTCAGGATTGCGAGTTATCCATAAATTCCTTCAACCTGTACAGTCTATCAATTGCCGGATTGTAAAATGGGTCCGGAAAATGTTGGTTTATGTCGTTTATGTTCGCCTGTATGTACTTCTTAACATCAAATATACTCTCCGATTCGCTCAACTCTATTTGAGTAGGCAGCTGGACCGTTAAAGCCCAGTGCACAATATGTTTTACGCTTTCCTCGTCGTATGCGTATCTACTTTCTTGCTCCATTCTATCTTATATCCTCCGAATAAACCTCTTCTCCGGTTTCATTACACACGATTGATACGATTCCTCCCTTGTAGTCCTCGAAATATGATTCATTGGTACCGTTATAGGTTTCTATATAATTTTTGCAGTACTCAAATGATTCATTAAAACCTTTGCTATTAGAGTCGTTAGCGTCGTTGAAGTGTACATCGTAAGTTTTCATAACCTTTTTTTTTAAAATTGTTTGCAAAAATACCGTTTATCTCTCTTTAATTCATCTTATACAGTATGTTTTAAAGCATATTATTTAAACCCGTTGAAATATCCCATTATCTTATCTGACAATTCACGCAGCCCGCAACAAATATACGTTTCTGTCATGGTTACACTGGAGTGTCCTAACATCCGGCTGATAGAATACAGATCCGCTCCTCTTAGATATAAGTTTGTTGCGCAAGACTTCCGCGCTGAATGCGAGGAAATAAACTCCCACTTTTCCCCTGTTGCATATTCGCCTGCCTGATACAGTTTTATTCGTTGGTTTATTCTACACTTCCGGCATATACTTCTTATTGTATCATTAAATGTCACATCAGACAGCCTTCGTTGGCAAAGCTTATACTGTTTGTTTTCCTCTAATATCCGTAACACAGCCGGAGCCGCCGGAATCTCCGCTTTCGTTTTCGTTTTTTGGGAAATATAGACCAGTCGTCCGTCTATTATATTATCCTCTGTAAAACATACGTAGTCCGAATGTCTTGCACCTGTCAGACAACCGAGAAGAAAACAATTTTTCACTATCCGTTCTGTATCATTAACCGGATCGTATGAGAGTAGTTTTTTGATCTCTTCATCCGTTAACCATGTACTTTGCGTTGCGTCCTTCTTCAGGGTTAATATAGCTTCAAAGCCTTTCGGGAAAGAATATATATCGCTGTACAGGTTAAGAACCGATTTAAACATAGCGCAATAGGTTTTAGCACTGTTTGTTGCCAGCCTGTCATTAAGAGCCTGAACGAAGTTGTACAACCTTGGTTTTGTAATGCTCTCGAAGGTGCACTCCGTTTCGTTAACCTCTTCATATACCCGCAGCACCTTTCCGTATTGCGGGTATTTTTTCAAAAAAACGTCCTTCAATGTTTCCATATCACTCTTTTGGTTTATTATCTGTTGTTTTTGCAATCGCAAACACAACCCCTATCACAGCGGATATAATAACAAGCGCCGGGTTAGTATTCCATACTATTATAACTAAAATTATCGCCCAAAGCATAAAGCCTAAATACATAGTCTACTCCTCCTTATTTTAAACTATTCGTTTATTAAATACTGCTTTTCATTTGCTTTTCGTAATTCAATATATCCGCCATTGATAACCAGTCGGGTTTTCCGTTAATAGGCAGTAAGTAGTATAATACTTTCATGCACCATATATGATCCGATACATTTCCGGCCCAAAGATGTTTTTCAAAACGGGTTCCGTATCCTAAAAAATATTCACAGTCACTCCGCAACCTCCCTAACAGGGAATAACGGTTAACGGTTCCTATCTCTTTTACAAACCGAGTAATCTTTATCATAATCTTTTGCTTTAGTTTATTTCCCGATATTATATCCGTATCACGTCCATTTTACACACCTCTTTTTTTCGCTATTTCTTTAGGGCACTTCTTTAATTTGCCGACATCACAACAACCGTTTGAATTTAAACGCGCGGTTCCGTTTTTTTCATTGAAGGATAATATAACCCCTATTTCCCCGCACTGATCGTACACAACTTCCCCCAATTTAAACCCGTCCAGTTCTTCGGGTATTGTCGGATAATCAAACGAATCATATTTTGCATAATCATTTATTATAAGCGTATCCATTAATATAACAGTTTGCATAATCGTATATCTTTTAATTATTCTTACATAACCGTTTCAACGCTTCCAAATCTTTCCGTTTTGGCTCGTCCGCATTCTTGGTAACGTCTATCAATGTCATATCATCAATTACCGTACTCCATTGCTTGCCGGTTGCCGGACTTGTATAAGATACTCTATAATGCCCGTATCCGGAAAACTGGAAGTTAAAATCTGAAAGCTGTGTTTTTGTTCTCATAATTGTATATATTTTATTTGTTATTACTTTGAAAGCCTCAAAACCTTATTACTATTTTCGTCTAAAGCTTTATTTAATTTAGAGAGGTGATCCGGGTTTTTATACCCGTTAATCTTAGTCACTTTATCACCCTTCACGCTTACCATGAAAATAGTATCGCTTTGTGTCTTGGCAAACGAGTAGATAGTATGTATATTATTCCCATTGGAGAAACAAACGGCGCTTGTCAAAATAAGTAACAGTGTATATATTAACTTTTTCATAACCTTAAAATTTATCTGATTGATCCTTGTATTTTCTTATCTCTGTAATATCGGTGCCGCTGATGAACAACACAGCACCGAACAATAGCAACATAACGCAGAACATATTATCCTATGATATAAGGTTCTTTCATGGGAATATATTCCATTCCGTTAAGCTGGTAGATAGGGAGAAAAATTCTAACCCAGCCGTTACCGGCATCGTAAAACCCTTTGAAAACAAAATCACAAGGAGAAGCACTATTAATTATATTAAGCTCTCTATATCCAAGAACGTTACTTTCTCCGTTCTTCTTGATGAACTTCTTTAACCAGTTCAACCCCTGTATGCCTTGTTCCTCCGTCAACGGAATACCGTAACCATCTCCGATACTTTCTAACCAAGCGTAATCTATAACATCCTTTTGTTGTCTGTTGGAACGGCTTTTCAGCAACTGTATTTGTCTCTTAGTGATTACACCGGCTTCTTTAATCTCTGAAAAGATACTTTCTAATGTCTTCATAACTGTAATATTTAAATGTTTATAATTCAACTTTATTACAGCGTCTAAATTTTATAAGCGGATAATTTGGAAGTTTAAACCAAGATAAGTACCTTTGCCCTTCCTGTTGGGGGGGGGGTACTTATCTAAGTTATTCCCTTCCTTGAACCTGTTAGCATTACCAGTGTTAGCAGGTTCTTTTATATCTCATCATATAAACAACGCTTGTAAGATTAAAGGCTTTATGTTTACCTCTTTCTTACATTACAAATATACGAATTATATTTGAAACAGCAAAGAAAATAGCAAAATATTTCAATAAAATAAGCATGTTTTATAGCATAAAATATATAATCATAATACATTGATTTACAATGATATATAAGCGTAACAACACATGCATACAAATGTAAATATATAATACTAAATAATAAGGTATATAGGGACATTATAGCATACGAACGTATAAGTATATAATAACTGGATCAACAAGCATAGCCTTATAATAGATTTTATCTATTGCTGATAATTAATTTATAGATATTATTTATAACAGGGATACGGGGGTATAGGGAGATTTGAAATATATGCATAACTGATTGATTAATAGGTGATTATATGGTTATGTTGTAGTTGTAGATTAATGATATTGTGGTATTTGGTTGACAGTCAATGAATTACGTCTATTTTGGAGCTTTCGTGATATTCGGGAAATTATCCTCTTTTGTAATGATATTACAACTTTATATTATAGCAATAATATAAACTATAACACATTGATAATCAATAATACACCATACACACCCACGTAGAAAGCACCCCACCCCACCCCTATTATATGTAAGAATATCGGATGTAATCACCACCCCTAAAAATTTTAATTTTCCCCCATTTTTCGTCCAATTTCCTACATTTGTAAGGATGTTTTACGCTCCAAAAAAGCCGTATTTTTTCAATAACTCCCGTTATTCTCTAAAAAATCACCTATTTTCTAAATTTTACCCCTATTTTTTTAGAAAATTACTTGTTTTATTATCAAGTAGTTGTATATTTGCATAATGATGATAAAGAACATATATATATATTTTTAACCCTCAAAAGAGAAAAGAGAAGATGTTATTTTTAAGAATGAGACCTAATCCCAGTTCCGTTATGTTCTTTATGGTATGCTTATAAAAACGTTATATAATAAATATGGATAGGAAGGATTTAAAGGATTACGTACTTGGATTATTATCCGAACATTGCGATGAATATGCGGCTACGTTCAGGGATATATCTTTGGTTACAAGCAATCCTGAGCGCACAGACAGATACGGCAGACGTCTTGAGGAGTTATTCAGGGAGGGTTATGGTGTCTTGACGAGGGATAACACCTCTCATTATAGCTCCTTGTATGTTTTTACGGGTAAGATTTATGAGTTCATGGATTACAATGTCCTGTATGATGCCGTAGACAGGTGGCTTGAGAAGATGGGTGTTGCAGCTCGTGACCGTACCAATAAGGCCATGTATGCCTATATGAACCGCATAATCAATGTTGTCCGGGATCATGAGCTTCGTCCCGACCTTAGTATTATGTGCTTCACTAACTGTGTCGTTGACATGAACCGGTTAAAGACCTATCCCCACTCTCCTCGCTTTGATTGTGTGAAGATGTATCCGTTCAAGTATGACCGCAAGGAGATATTCAACTGTCCTATATGGAGAAGTTTCCTCGGAGAGAACTGGATGCCTACGGACGATATGGACGGTGTTCTTCCTGAAAAGCACAAGCGGAGAATATTACAGATGTTTCTTGGGGCCTGTCTTGTCAACAGACGTAATATAAGCTTTGAGTATTTCCTGATATTGCAAGGTACGGGAGCAAACGGGAAGAGTGTTATCTACCGGGTGCTTAAGGACATGTTCGGAGAGGACGAGATACTTAATATCAAGATGAGCCAGTTTGCCAGCAGAGGTGACGAACAGCTTCGTGCTGCGTATTCCATGTCCGGGAAGAGGCTTATGTACTGTACGGAGAGCAACCGGGGTGATTTTAAGGATATGAGCATCATAAAGGCTATCTCCAGCGGGGAACCTATTGCCTGCCGGGGAATAGGCGGCAATATAACGATGATGCAAAGACCGCCTATCATGCTGTGTAACTCTAACTACCGTTGGCAGCCAAAGGACTTTCTTAACCGGGAGGACCCGGATGATGAGAGTATGCAGAGGCGGGCGCTCGTGCTTAATTTCGACAAGACTATCCCCGTAGAGAAAAGGGATACCATGCTCGCGGAAAGACTCAAATCGGAACATGCCGGAATAATGGCTTGGATAGTCAAAGGTCTTTGCGAGCTAAAGAAAAACAACTGGAGGATGCCGGAGAACCTCGGAGGAAAGATAGACATGAAGCTGGAGAGGATACGCTCTACGGTCATAGGACGGGACGGAAAGCTTGTGGACGGAAGTATATCGGAATACCTCAAATACAAGGAGTGCCAGCCCGAAGAATTTGAAGGAAGCGGCGTTATCAATTTCACATCATCGGAGATATACAAGAACTATGAACGATTCTGCAAGAAGAACGGGATTGTCCCTATGTCGCAAAGAAAGCTGGGCATCGACATGCTTTCTCTCGGATACGTGAGGGAAAAGGGATACAACAACTCTTATAATCTGTGGTGTGGGAACGAGGACATCGCGAACAATTTTATGAGACATGTCCCCAATATCGCCGAAGAAGCGAAAACAAACCTGTTTGAGGGCTGGGAATATTCGGATGATGATTTCCTGAGTGATGATTTTGTTGAAGAATAGATTTGCAATAATAAATATAACACAAAAAGATTATGGATTTCGGAAAGACACAAGTAGGGAATATAACTATTCTCAAGTATAAGAAAGACGGCATTCCTTTTATCAAGGCATCAACGGTATGCGGTGATTTCTCCATTGAATACAGCGCGGGAAGCATAATGTTTGTACTATTGGATAGCGTTCCGATAGAAGACAGGGTTGATAACCTGCCTATGCTAATGCTGCGTAATACCCAGTATGTGGGGAATTGTATTGACGCGAAGTTGCAGGTGGATGTGCTAAAGGCAGTCGGGGATGCCCTTGACCGCGCGGACGCCAAGCCGATTTCTGACGAGGAGGACGCCAAGATTATTGAGGAGGAAAGGCAGATGTATGAGATGAAAAAGGAGATGGAGGAAGCGTCTGATAAAGACAAAAACTGAACACAAACCTATGTATAAGGAAGAAGTAGCCGGGTGTCATTTCCCGGCTTTCTTTTTAGCGGCAAGGTACAAGGAGCAATTATTGCATGAAATTGGAAGATAAAAATGAGTGGTAGTATCTTCTTTTATCTCGTCTTTCTTAATCTGCGTGATGTCTGCAATCATTTTAGTGAGGTCTATCCATTCTTTGCATCCCTCTTTGCCATCGTACTTTTTACGGGCGGCGATAAGCTTACGAAGCTGGTTTTCCTTTGAAAGTTCAGATGCAATATCTTCATCACTAACACCTTCAACCAAAAACTCTTCCTCTTTCTCGCTCTCTTTCTGTCTACGATTGACACGCTTGTTTATAAAGGTGAGATAATCCATGAAGTCCTTATCCTGGGAAAGGAGGGCATTCATATTCTTCTTATTCATCTCTAAATTATACACAGGGTTATAAAGGCCGGAGATGAGATAGGCGTCCTTATCTTTCCAACCCAGCGCTAAAAGGTCTGCAAAAGCCTTTTCTTTTGCGCTGATTCCAAGCTTCCTGCATTCGGTCCCAAGTCCTTTGCTGAATGTGATTTTTTCCTCTTTACCTCTCAACATATTATTGTAACTTTTAATTATACAAATACAAAATAACAACAGCACCTTATATGCCACTGGCTCTGATAGTCGGATATAGGATGATACCCGACCATACTATCACAATAAGAGCATGGGTAGCTGCTCCCTCTATATGAATAAAAACCGATAGCTCCTTCTTTTTGTTTCTGAACTCCATTAAACCACATCCATGCGGACCCGATAGCATACCGGGTAAGGGTATTCAGTGAGTTATAGGAAGAGTTGGACTTTCCTACTCCATAACTTATTCCATTTGTATTAATGCGGGTTGCTGCAGATCCCCCGGATTCTACGGCCTTTTTGAAATAGGAGCTATCATATGGAGATTTAAGGTTCTTCCTTATGCTGTCCTTTATTTTGTTTCGGCTTATCCCGGCAATAAGCCCGGCGGCGACAGCAGCCTCTATCTCATACTTAAAGCGGTTGCAGTAGATATCAATACGCTCCGAAAGCGTCTTTCCATGATCTTCCCTATTTATAAAAGCAATGATAGCCTCCCTTTCTTCTTTCCTGTCATAAATGGAAAGCGTTTCGGTATAGTCGTAAATCGCCTCTCGCAACTTTCCGATAACAATACCTACCTCCCTTTCGAGTTTTTCATTTGCGGAAAAGCGGAACATGGACGGTTTTATCTTATACTTTAAAGATATATCCACAATCTCGCTTGCGGCTTGCAAGAGAAGATTATCCAAATGCTTCTGCATGGATAATTCAGCCTTTAGCCGCTGCCTTATAAAATCTTTGGCTTCCTGTATCTGTTGTTGCGTGGGCTGTTTCATTGCTTATCGTCTCCAGCCGGGTTGTGTTCGAGCTCCTCTTCCTCGGAAGTAGGTTGCGTGGTTTTGAGTTGATAAAGGATATCAGCCTGCTGCTCTTCCTTTTTCTCTCTCATTATCCTATCCCAGTCGCGGGGATTGCTATACATTTGAATCTGCTCATTTGCGGTTTGACGTGATAAAAATCCGTTTTGCACACAAGTGGCAAGATTCTGCACAAGCTCCGATTCATTCAAATGGATATAGGGTTTTATCCAAGCATATACACTCAAGTTTTGCAGGTCTATAAGATTTTCCGTTTCCACTCCGTATCCATAGGTGAAAATCTTCACCATGTCGTCCACGAGGCGGTTATATTCTTGCGCATCCTTCATCGCATTCTCAAACGCCGGTGAATAAAGCAGCTTTATAGCCACACCCGGAAGATCGCCGCTTCTTACCTCCGGAGGAATTACAGCAAACGACTGTTCATATATCAGCTTGTAAAGAGTATCGAGCTGCTTTTCGAAAGCCGTAGATACATCCTGTTTATTAAGGTATCCGGCTTCATCGTCCGGCCCCATTGTGATACATTTTACAGTTCCGTCAACACCTCCATCTATATTTATATTTTCTCCCTTGAAATACATAATCGGGAACGCATAGGCTGTATTGTTTTGAGATAGCTGGGAGAAAGCGAGTTCGTATTGCTCTATACTGTCTTGCGAGGGAGACCAACAAGCTCCGGCATCGCATCTATGGTAAGCCACAGGAATAAACGTAAACCCATGCTCTTGCTGGGAGACGAGTTCATAACCGTCCAATCCAAATAAGTTTTTTATTACTTGTTTGATTTTACTGTATCCCTTTCCCCCTTTTTTAAAGCGACGGAGATACTTTTCATCCCACACCTCCAGCCAGTCGGTCACAATATTCCCGCTGCTGTCGTAATCGGAATAAGAACGGGCAAACAAGGATAGCTCTCCTGTAACATTATCAAAATGAGGATACAATACATCACCTTTTTCAAAAGAAAGGACTTTCCAATAGAATTTTCCTTTTCTAAGATATCCTACAAATGCCGTATCTCCGGTTATCTTTACAGACTTAGCGGCCTCATACCATGCGATTTCCATGTCTTTTACGGCCCATCCCGTTCTAAATTTAAAGAAGGTATCTTTCACTTTCTCATTCTCGGTATCGCCTTCCATTTCAAACTGAATATCATTCCCGCAAAGGTGGACAAGATGCTTGACCGTTATTATTCTTTGAAAAGCAAAAGCGCATCTGATAACATACTCCCTAAACCATTGCTTCGTCTCCGGGTCCTGCCTTAATCTGTCAGGATATACCAGCGGGTCATTAATCGCATGTCCCGAAGGCTCAAACTCACGCATGAAGTCCATTTGAGTTATTATCTGATACGTAGGATTATCAGATGGTTCATTGATGAGGGTGTTTCCTGAAATAACCCCGGCAGCGGCTTTATAGCCATTTGGCAATATCCTCCGGAACGGACGACGTACCATAATCTGGCGTGTGTTTATAATCTCCATAATCCTTTTGGTTTTGTGTTATGTTTTTTTATATCAAAAATTTGTCTGTAAATCATCGCTTCTATAAAGTCAGGAGAGTGCCCTACGTATTTTTTCATAGTTTCCTTTTTAATCAAGGCAAACCCTTTGTCTGTTTCCGCGTCCCGAATAGCCTTTCTCTCTTTCATAAGAATATTATAAAGGGTTACTCCGGAATATCCGTTACCGGAGAATTTGCGCGATAACAAATCGGGATTTATGGATATCTCCTCGTTCTTTATCTTTTTTACAAGAATATCCGCACACTGTGATTTTAAAGAGGAGTACACATACTTGATTGATTTCTCATCCGCTTTTGTCGCGGGTATTGGAGCAGCCATATTATTAAACCTGACCGCATCGGGGAATTTTCCTTTAAAATCCTGACCGGGGCCGTTTAAGTCAAAAACAAAATCCTTTTCCAGCACGCCCCACTCTCTAAGTTTATAGGCAACACACTCTTCCGTCCGCTTGGAATTATCCCTACTCACATACACATCTTCGATATGGTTCCCGATCCACAGCCACAAGACAAGGTTGTCTCCTCCCTCGTATGCAATATCGCATGATACCCTGCGCTTCTCGTCTCCGTATTGGGCGGTATTTTTAAAGAAGCGCTCCATGTGTTCCATCTTGATAATATCATCCCCGGCAGCTTTAAAGTTCCAGTTTCCCTCTAAGTCCCTTGCACGAGATTCTTCATCTTGCTGGGCGAGGTTGGCTAAATAATTAGGGTCGGAAGATATAAGAGCAACGTTCTCTTCAAGCTTTCCCTTTATGAATGTGACTGTCTTCACGAATGCCGACTTGTCGTAACCCTTACTGATAAGACCCGGCGTAAGCAACGGATCTATGATATGCCTGCATTGGTTATAAACTTCGTCTACGGAATCCCCCCAGTAAATATCTTCCGGTCGGTCGCCGTCCATGAAGCAATAGCGTATTACCCCGTCTCGCTCCGGAATAGGGTTACCGTTTTCATCAATCCACCAGTCTATGAATTTACGTACCCAGCTATCCGGGTCAGGGTTACATGTGCCATAAAAACGGTTTCTTATACCGTAGGCATTACGGTTGTTGGTAATAAGGTATTTGAACTTCAGGTAATCAGAGTGAGTGATTTCGTCTATACCGATAAAGGCAAACTCTTTTCCCTGAAAACGCTTTACGAAGTCTTCGTAAGAATCCGCATAATAGGAAAACTTTAAAAAACCTCCGTTATAGAAGTTCCAAGTCATGTCCGAGATAGAGCGGTTGTACTTTCCGTATTGAGAGAAAAGCTCATAAGACTTGTTTACTATATTACTCAAGTCCTCTTTTTCGTTTCTCAGGATTACGGAAGCAAAATTTGGGTTATTTATATCTTTCAAGACCTCCATTAGCAAGGCCCAAGAATTATGAGTGACAATAAAATCCCTTGTTAGAAACAAACTATCCGGATTGGTCACTGCAATACAGCAACACTCCTTCTTCCCTATCATCTCGTAGCCTATGATTCTTCTCGCATTGATGCTTATCCCGCCATTATAAGGTTTGCATCTTTCCTTTTTCCTTTTTACGCGAAACATCCTTTCGGCATCCGGGATTCTTATATAAAGAGTGTATGCGTCATTACATTGGATAAATTCTCCATTGCTATTTCTATACCCCGCGGTGCCTCTGCCAATTGTCGCCAATCCCCCCAAACTGTTGATAAGGAATTTTACATCTTCCGCAAGCTGTTTGCTTATTGTAGTATAAGACAGGTGCCCTCTTTCATCAATAGTTCCGTCGGTATCCATTAAGCCCTGAACAAGCGCCCATCTTTCCTCCAGCGTCCCATATAAATACATGTCAGGAACGTGTTTATCTGCCGCACGCCCTGTTATATTCAATTTCTGAATCTCTGCGATAAGCTCTTTGTCGTTGATGCGCATGCGGTAGCAGCCTTTCTCAAACTCGCAAGAAGAATACCCTACTGATTTCTTGAACTCGCCAATGACTTCCTCGTCAGGATTAAATAAATAACAACAGTTCTTACTGATTACACTATCGGCAATACATCCGTCCCCGATGAGTGCACCAATCAGATACGGACTGAATTTAGGCTTGAAATATTTTCCTTTGGTGAATCGAACGGGCTTACACAACGGAACAGATAAATGACGCGGCTGCTTCTTCCCCTTCTGCTTTTCCATGTGGTCTATAATCATTTGAGTAGTCCACACTCGCCATTCATCCTCTAAGGGGAGGTTATATAAAGCCCTTTTCTTTGAACAATGGTTAGATTGCTTGATATTCCATAAGTGATCTATGCAGCAGTCAGCATAAGAGCCGTCAACGAATTTAAGTCTTACACACTCTTTAAATCCCTGATAGGAGTTGTAAACAACCCTTTGCATTCCTCCGTCAAGGCCAGTGATTATGTCGCCGGCTTTAATGTCTTGAATTTTTCTAAATCCGAACGGAGTACATACTAACTCATTGAATATCAGCGCTTTTCCGCCACCACGGTTTCCTCCAAATATAGTAATATCTGCCGGGGACGCAAGGAACTTTTCTTGACATCCTTTTTGGGCGATTATATTAAGCGGATTTCCATATTCACGCAGCTTTTCTATGTGCGCATAAGTAAATACGCCTTCTCCATTTTTTGTATGTACAATTCCGTCGTATTCCATAAAAAAAATAAGCCGTCGCATGCAATATGATTTTGCATACTCCGGCTTGATTCACAGCTCTATGAGTAATATATAGTGCAAATATACGATTTTTCATCTATTTTCTAAATTTTACCCCTAAAAATATATCTATAATGTTGTTTTTATAGAAAATAGGTGATATATTTGCATTATTAAATCATGTGATATGATAAAAATTGATGTCCAACTCGATGAAGAGTTACCTGATAGAAAAGGAAACTTCGCAATATGTCCGGTGTGTAAACAGAAAATAATGGACGTTGAGGAAGTTTGCGGAAGTTCTTCCATTAGGATTATATGCAGGAGATGCCGTAAATTTATGAGAGTTAGACTGACGAAGGAATAATAGTAATATTAGATATGCAAGCCAAAGAGCTTATTGACGCACAAAGCGTTGATAGGCTCTTTTTTTTATAACACAACTAAATAAAACACGATGGAGAAAGAACAAATCTTATCCGAATTAACGACAAGACTTGGACAAACCAGCCTTTCGTCACAGACATTAATGAAGTACATAGACCTTAACCCGTTAGAGGAAGGAAGTGAACCTGACGATACTTACTTCAACAAGGCTACCGGATTTCTGCAAGGGTTACAGGGACAGTACAATCATGATGTAGCAACACAAGTTGAGGATTTCAAGAAAAACTACAAACCTCAACCAATCCCGGACGATGCAAAAGACGAACCAAACGAGGGAACGCTTGCCGCCAAATTGAAAAAAATGGAAGAAGAGCTTTTGCAGCTAAAAGGGGAAAAGGAAGCGGAGAAAAGAGCCGCGTCAATCAACGAATTAAAGGCCGAATCCAAAAGCCAGTTAAAATCTCAAATCGAGAATGGTGGAAAAAACATCTGCAACGATGAGATCCTCGGCATTGCCATTTCCGATGTGGAAATTACAGACGGAATGAAAGTGGAGGACATTGTAAACTGTGCTAAACGCAACTACGAGAAAAGATACAAGGCGATTTTCGGAGACGGAGCATCCCCAAGTATCAATCAGTTTGCGGAAACCGGAGAAGAGCAGGCAAAAAGCCGAAGAGAAGCCTTTAAGGAGTTAATGAAATCAAGAGGCAAGCTCCCGAAAACCAAATAACACATTTTAAAACAGACAAAAAAGATGAGACAATTAGGAACATTCAACACTATCGGTCAATTCCGGTCGGAATTTGGCGGTAATTTTCCTGTATGGTCGAGAGTTCGAGAACTGTATCAAGGAGGCGGTATGATTGATGTTGCCGGAATGGGATTAAACCCTGGCGATATTATACATGCTGGCACAATGGTTAAGTTCAACGGCCCCGGCAAACAGGTAGAGGTGATTACTGCGGAGGGAGTGACAGGTGTAAAAGCGGTAGTAACGCTGACTATCACCAACAAGGCTACCGCCAACGGAGATTTATCCTTTGTATTGGGGAGCAAAAGCTACTCGATCGCAGTAACAAGCGCTTCGGAAACAACCCCCGAACTGGTCGCTACAAAGATTGAAGGCGGCAAAGCCACTTTCACAGAGTGGGATGTGAAAAGAAGTGGCGCAGTGCTGACATTCACGCAAAAGACAGCTGCAATGGTTCCGGCCTACATGTTTATTCCCGGAAGCACCGGAGTAACAGGGACAATGGAACTTACCAAGCAAGGTGCAACTGCAAGCGGAAACTTAAGTGACGTAAACGGCCTTGTATTTGAGGATGTCTGCATCCCCGAAGGTTGCATTTCTGCAACATGTGCCGTAGTAAGAGCAGGCAGAATATACGCGGACCGCGTAGCGGGTGGCGGTATTCCTAAATCAGTAGAAGCACAATTACCTATGATTGAGTTTGTGCGCGAATCCAATGAATAAGAAAGGGGGATAATATGTACACAAGAAACAAAGAATTTTACGATATTGTAGGAAGAGGGCTTGCTGCTATGGGATATACCGGCAACAAACCGTTGGAGGCATGGATTAACGACATGTTTGCGGATAAGTATAACGCGGAACAGACTTTTGCCCAAATGGGTTTCCCGTTAAATCCTAACATTCCTCTGAATCCTACTTACGAACAGATTGAGGCAACAATTCGCCCGTACACGCTGGCTACCTACGTAGATATTGACAGTGACGGTGCTACCAAGTCAACCGACGGCCTTTCATTGCAAATGGGCGGACTGCCTACTTTCAAGCACGAGATTACGTTAAGCCGTAAAATCTTGCGTGAAAAGATGATGCTGATGGATGCTATCGGCAGTTCTACACCGGAAATAGAGGCTACAATCATGGAACTTCTGTTTAATGGAGTAGACAGCTTGCTTGGAGGTAACTATAACACGTTCCTTTATCAGAGAAACCAAGTCGTATCCAAAAAAGGAAACCTGATTATTGATGCGGCTAATAATCCTCTTGGCATCTCTTTGTCAATAGACTTTGGCGTTCCCAAGAAGAACATTAAAGATTCTCATTGGTACAAGAAGGTTGACGCAACCGGAGTTGTCACACAGGAAGCAGCCGTAGGTACTACAATTGATCCTATCAAGGTAATGCGTGACGTTAACCGAGACAGCCGACAGAAAGACTTTGCACCACAGGGACACTGGGAAGTAAGCAAGACCACATGGGACGACATCATCAATCTGCCGTATTTCCGTCAGATGTACACAGTCGCCAACCGTCCGGACATTTCCGACAAAGACATGCAGCTTGCTTTTGCAAATCTTGTTCCTGACGAAGCAATCAAGGCATTTATCGAAACCCGTATCGGCGCCGAAATCAGAGTAATTGATTCTATCTCCGTAGTAGAAAGCTACGACAAGGATACGCAGAAAATCAACTACAAGACCTTGCAGAACTTTGAGGAAGGAGTTATGGCGTATGTCCCGAACGAAGATTTGGGAGACGTACAATGCGGACGTCCTATCTTCATGGAAACTCCGGGTGCACGTACAGCATTGTATGACGGCGGCCGTACTCTGATTCGCCAAGTATTTAACGACGAAACCATGACGCAGACTATCAAATCGGAAGTTACCGGATTGGTTGTTCCTAACAAGGTTCGTTGGTTCTACTACTTGAACATTAAGGGTAAATAACCATGAAAGATTCTCTAAATACAACTACCGGCACAACCATTGAAGAATATCTTCGTGGCTGTGTCGGCTTCGAGGTTACAGACAACGCAATCAATACGATATTGATTGACAGAGGCATCACCTCCGGTTCTGATGTAACTACAATCGAAAAGCGTATCAAGGACTTATGCCGGGCAGATCTCTATATGTGGTGCGCGAGCACTCCGAGTGTAACGGGGAGTGTAGAGGACGCCAATGGCGTTTGGAAACATAAAGAAGGCGGTACAGAGAGTTCTGCTTATGACAAGCGCAATTTACGGCAAATGGCTAATGACATATACGCTTTGTATGGAGAGAATGTTAAAAAATCGTCTATTAATATTGTCAACTTGGGTATGAACATGAACAAAAGGTGGCCTCTATGAAAGTAAACAATCCACGTTTTCCGCATACATGCAAGGTGTATCGTATTTCGGGGGAAACCTCGTTTGAAGACGGATCGGAAACAGTTCTGTATGAGGGAGAATGCAACAAGTATGGAAGCTCCTCTTTGAGAACATTCACGAAAAACAACGTTATAAAAAGCGATTACGCCATAGATATTCCCGGACTTGTGAAGGGTATTATCGCGGGAGACCTTGTTGACGTTACCGACTACGGCGGAACCTTTGAAGCGTGTGTTGTAACTGATTGCTATCCTACGGAAATGGGAACAACGTTATATTTCAATCTGGCTAAAAATTAAGGTATGGAAGATAATGCTAAAGTCTTGGAGGACGCGAAGAAGAAGATTAATTCTGTTATTGACAACTATATGTTGGATAGGATAACAGAGATCGCCATTAAGCTTCTGCATGACGGAGTAGTATCAGCACAATACCATAATGTAACCGGAAATACGTTAACTTCATTAGCTGTCGGAATTTATTATAGAGGCGGGCTTTCCCGAATAATAACCGCTGTTGTCACACAAGGATTAAAGAACGCTACCCGCCCTAAATTGAGCAGAGGGGACGGACTTGGAGTGATAATGGTAAGAAGCTATGAAAACGGAAGGCTTATACCTATAAAAAAGTACAACCTGATTGATACCAACGGAGAATACGGATTAACCACATCTGTAAATTTCCTCAAGAATTATAGGTCTCCTCGTGATGTAATAGGGTTGGTAATGTGCACAGGTACTGAATATTCCAACTATTTGGAATCCAAGAAAGGACTGAATGTGCTTTCCGACACATACGATTATGCAGAGAGCATAGCTAAGATGACATTTAAACCGATGTAAGTTATGGGATACGAGCAGGATTTTAAATACAAAGACGCGCTTAAATCATTGTTTAATGCAGCAGCTGCGGTTAGTGATAACGTGTTTACCAATGACCGACCCGCTGCCGTTCCTAAGCAAATGGACAATTTCATAGTAGTATCACTACCGGGACAATTGACTTCCTCGACTTACGGATGCGGTTTCGGAAACGTACAAACATACTGCACCGTAGAGGTCTACGTGAGATTAAAGAAAAGCGGCGTTGAAGATTTAAATGTAATGGACGCCCTTGTCGGGAAAGTCCTTTCCTTGTTCCCGATTAGTGACAGTGTCATCACCGTCTCTAACCCAAAGCTGACACTGAAAGGTAATGACGGATTAGGGTTTAGCGCTACATTGATAAGGGCTGACCTTGTGATAAAATAAACATAAAATAAACAATTAAAACTTTTTATTATGGCAATGAAATCAAAACAAGAGTTGAAAGAAGTGTTTAGCGGTCTTTCTTCTATCATGCTGGTAAAGGGTGGTATTACTGACTTTGCAACAGTGGAGCCGGATTTTGACTTGCCCGTTACTGTGGATTCCCTGAACCTGTCCCAAGCAGAACCCACGTTGAACCGTACAAAGGTACATGGGCTTCAAGCGGACTGGGCTGTAACAAGTACGGCAGGTGACATTACATTTGCGGCTACCGTACCGAGTATAAGCGAGGATTTGGTTAGTTTCTTCCTCGGAGAAGCCAACAAGGTAGCAACTTCTACTGTAAACGGACAAGAGTATTCCGGAATCTCCGTAACTCTGAACAGTAAGAAGATTAATGCAGGTTTTGCGTTGTTGAGCGAAGACGGAGAGAAATGTATATTGGTTAAGAAAATGGCTATCTACGCACGCCCGTTGTTCGAGAACGCATCCACCACTCCGTTTGCATTTGCGCTTAGTGGAACGATTGAAATTGAAGACGGTGCAGCATCCACTGCTGCTTCTGACGACAATATCGCGTTCTTAACAAAAAAAGCCTCCTGACCGTAGCTCCTACTTCCCTGTCTTTCGTCAGCAGCGCTGATAATACAGGGAAGACCATTACAGCTACAACAGAAGAAAGCCCAGTATCTGCTTCATCAACAGAAACATGGTGCAAGACTTCCGTAAGCGGCAAAGTGGTAACGGTCAAGGTTGATGCAAATAATGGAGCATCTGCAAGAACTGCCATTGTGAACATTTCTACCGCAAGCAAAGCAGCAGCAGTAGAAGTTACACAGGCTGGTACTGGTACTTAATATTAATGGCGGTGAGCTTTATGCCGCCGCCTTTTCTTTTTACACCTCAAAACATTATGAACGACAAAACGATAACTCAACCTACTTCGGTAGAACAGGAAAGACTTGATGAAGTGCTTGAAAACAGCACAGACTATGTATCTCTTCGCGAAAAGGAGATTGGAATAAAGTGGCTTCACCGGGGAACGATAAGAAAGCTGACGCACACCTTTATATCATGCAAACAAGACGATGAGGTGACAGCCCGATGTGCGTCCCTTATAATCCTGAATAACTGGTGGAAAATAAGGCTTTTCCATTGGATATATTGGCGCATTCTGTGGAAGAAATATACGGACCAAGAACTGACAAGTGTCGTTGCTCTTGGTAAAAAAAAAGTGGAATTTCAGAGACTTCAATACTTGAACATTACCATGTTCTTGACAGGAATGAAGGACACAGTGATGACGATGACGAGAAAGGAAGCAGATCGTATCCTTCAAGAACTTCGGCAGGAGCAGCCTTTGCAAACGGAGAAAAACATCCCGAATTAACCCGCCCTCTCGTTCTCTTTTGGGGAATGGTGAATATCCCTAACTGGTACATGGACTGGGTGCTTACCAATGCTCTGTATGAGCTTCTTATATGTGATGCTCCTATTGTGGTGTACAATAATGACGATAAGGCAGACAAGAGAATGCACACTTCCAAAGAGATGAAAGAGCTGACAAAAAAATGGGAGGCAAAAAGGAAAGAGCAGGAAGCTAAAGGACAAAGGATATCTCTTAATGATTTTATAGTAAACGGCGTTAACGCTATTAAAAAGGACACAAAATAACAATCGACATGGCAGACCTCGGAAATTTGAATTTTGGGATTCACCTGAAAGACTATACACCACAAGAATACGAAGCTATCAAAAAAAAGCTCGTCAACATGCACGCAACCGTCAGCGCGAAAGTAGGATTGAAGGTTGATGTAAAAGAGATTGAGGATAAAGTAGATTCCTTGCTGAAAAACAAGACGTACAAGGTGAAGCTTGAGGTGGATAGTGAGAGTATCAAGAAGCTTACAGAAACCTTTAAAGGGCAAGGTGTGAATACAAGCGAATTAAGAGCCATGAGGGGTGTTTCTCAAATAATGCGTGCCGACGCTTACGCCAACTCTCAAAAAGCCCTTGAGCAGCTTAGAAACGTCCGTTTACAAGCAGCAAAAGCCGCAGATACGCATAATTCCGCTATGAAGCGGGCAAATACAACCATGTCTTCCCAGTCTCGAATAGCCGGAGAGTTAAGAAATCAAATCGCCAACGTGTATTCCATATATACAGTAGAGCGTTTTGTTAGGGGATTATATACCATTGGTGGGGAGTTCCAAAAACAACGCATCGCACTGACCTCTATTATCGGGGATAGCATGAAAGCTGAAACGATATTCAACCGCATCAAGGAGTTAGCGGTGGCTTCCCCGTTCCAGTTTAAGGAATTAGCGTCATACGCAAAACAGCTTTCTGCATATAGTATCCCCTACGAAGAGCTTTACGATACGACTAAGCGGCTTGCTGATATTTCCGCGGGTGTCGGTGTTGATATGGGACGTATCATATTGGCATACGGACAAGTTCGTAGTGCCGCGTTTCTTCGCGGGCAAGAGCTTAGACAGTTCACAGAAGCAGGCATTCCGTTAGTTGATGAGCTGGCGAAACGGTTTACCGTTCTTGAAAATAAAGTTGTCAGTGCTGGAGACGTATTCGATAAGATCAGCCGAAAAGAAGTCAGCTTTGGCATGGTGAAAGATGTTCTTTGGGAGTTAACCAATGAAGGCGGGAAATTCTACAACATGCAGGAAGCTCTCGCAGAAAGTCTTGCGGGTAAATGGAGCAACTTGCAAGATGCTTGGGATGTAATGATGGCAGACATTGCAGAGGGTAATAGCGGCGTCCTTTCTGATAGTTTGGAAATACTTACCAAGCTGATGAAACATTGGGAAACCGTTGCCGATATACTTGGCATGTTGGCGTTTGTATATGGTTCGTATAGAACTGCTGTTATGTTGACAAATGTCGCAACTAAGGGATTACTGGTTGTGCAAAATGCGTTAAACGCTGCAATGAAAAAGAATCCAATAATTTGGATTATAACTCTTATCGGAACCGTAGTAGGAGCATTGGTTATGTTTCGAGAGGAAGTCAAAACTACAACAGAAGTTATTACAGATTTAAATAAGACTATTTCCGATACGAACGATAAGATGAAGGGGAACAAGGCCGTTGACGGACTTATAGACCGATACGAAACCCTTAGCCAAAAAGCCAACAAAAGCGCAGAAGAAAGCAGGGAATTAGGACGTATAACCAAGAACTTATCTAACACCTTCAAGGATGCAGTAACCCAAACAGACAAATACGGAGTAGCAATATCCCTTTCTGTTGAGAAGATGCGAAAACTTTCTCAAGAGCAAAAGGAATTGTACAAAAAACAATTTATCGGCACCATGGCAAATGCGCAAATACAAAAGCAGAGCGTAGATGTTGAAAGAGAAAGGCTTGCCGGGATTATCAGAGAGGGTGGATATAGAAGGTTTGACGAGACAGGAAGAGAACTATCCTTTGCCAAATATAAACCGGAGGATATTACTAAAGCAAGAAACAGACTGTTGGAACTTGAAAAGCAAAGTTTAGACTTGGCTAACATTATAGATACAGCCAGACAGTCTTATCATTCGATGAGCCAAATAGATATAAGTAAACCATTGACTGATTGGGAAAAGGAAGCAAACTTGCTCGCTGGAGATTTGAATGTCATAAAGCCTAAAGAGAGTGAATCGTATGAAGAATACATGAGCAGGTTGTCTACTAATATAAGTGATTTAAAAAAGAAAATAGACAGCCTTAATCCGGATAATAAATTTTCAGAAAAACAATTAGCGTCCTATAACAAAGAACTTGATACGACAAGGAAAATATACGAAACGTTAGGCGGAAGAGAAAAGTCAACAGATACAGCCAAAGACCCTGTTGCCGAGCAATGGAAGAATCGTGCCGACCTCATAGAAAAAGCTATATCCAGCTACGAGAAATGGAGGAAAATAGAGGGGGAAGAATCGGCATCCCAAAGAGTAAAGAATATACCCGAATTTGCACCCGTATTTGATAGCAAGGGGGTAAATTTAGACTTGAGCGATCCGAGTAAGGCGTACAAGTATATCCAAAACCAGCTGGATCAAAGCAAGGAGAAGCAAAAAGATTTATATGTTTCTCTTGGCGTTAAGATAGACAAAGAGCAGATTGAAAACGCAAAAAAAGAAGCCGATAACGCCTTAAAGGAAATAGAGAAATATATATATCAAGCCGGAGAGAAATGGGACTTGTATAAAAAGCTATTTGAGACAACCGGGAACAAAGCACTTTCCATGAACATTGCTTTCGGTGAAAACATATCATTTGAAAGCTTTATTGACGATCTGCGCAATCAGCTTGGAGATACCCTAAAAAAGGCAGGAAGCAAGTTTTCCATTGCTGATGTCCTTGCCATGAAAGAGGATGATGTAAAGAAGCAATTCGGAGAAGGAATCATTTTAAAGCTGTATCAAGCAATAAGCGAGGAGGGCAAGAAAATGCGGTCGGAAAGCCTTGATAATCTTTTAGGCATGATAGAAGATTATAAAGACTATTCCCAAAAGATAGAAGATATTGAACGTAACCGTCAAAAGAGCATTGCAGATATAGAGAAAAACAGGGAAAGCATAGGCGGTAAAGAGGCCGACAAACTAATAAAAGAAGTAAACAAGCGGGCACAAGAAGATACATCGTCTGTGTTATTCGATCAATTCAAGGAAAGCAGTGACTGGGTGCGTATCTTTGATGACCTTGACCGGGTATCTACATCTACGTTAGACGACATGATTTCTAAGGTAGAGGAATTTTCCCAAAAGCAAGGATTATCAATCGAAGATACCAAAGAATTGGTAGAAGCGCTGCGTAAGCTTCGTGGAGAATTTGCAGAAAGAAGTCCGTTCAAGGCGTTGGAGGCCTCTTTCAACAGCATTAAGGAGGCTAAAAACAGGCTGGAAGCATTGAAGAGCAGCGGAGCTTCTAAGGCAGAAATAGACGCAGCGGAGAACGATTTAAATTCGGCTTATTCCGACCAGTCAAAGGCCATACAAGGCGTAATCGGTAAGTTTGATGCGCTTGCAGGAGCTGCGGATTTCTTAGGAGGAGTGTTTGAAAATCTTGGACTGGGAACAGGCCTTTCGGATGCAGCTGGAGTTTTGGGAGGAGGGCTGCAAGGAGCATCGCAAGGCATGGGAATGGCGACTTCTTTATTCGGGGCATCAGCAGGTCCTTGGGGAGCAGCAGCAGGTGCAGCGTTAAGCCTTATTTCTGGCATTGCGCAACTACATGACAAAAGACTTGAAAGAAGTATCCAGCGTAGCAAACAAAGAGTTGAGGAGTTAAAATCCGCCTACGATCAATTAGGAAAATCCATAGATAGATCGCTTGGTGGAGACGAAAGCATAGAGCGTGCCATATTGCTATATGAACAGCTGGAAGAACAAGTTAAACGCGCCGGGAGTTCGCTTACCGAAAGCTATAAAATGCAATTCCGAGTATTAAAGGACGAGGGTTCGGACTATGTGGAAGAATTAAAAAAGCGGATAAAATCAATAGAGAGCCTCCCAGCCGGGATGCAGCGTTTCATGGGGCTAAACTTTAAAATAGGCGTAGACAAGGAAGCGCTGGAAGCATTGGAAAAGGTTGGCGTAGGAAAGGAACTTGATAACAGCGTCCTTAAACAATATCAGGCCCAATACGTGGGACTTGTTTCTCAACGCGCAGAGATAGAGGGCCAATTAAGAAACGAAGAAGGGAAAAAGAAATCTGATGCAGGAAAGATACAAGACTATAAGAACCAGCTTGCGGAACTGAACGAGCAAATCGCCTATTTCGTGGAAGATCTCACAAAAGATTTGTACGGAATAGATTTTCAGGATTGGGCAAGTCAGATAAGCGATGCGCTAACGGAAGCCTTTGCCAACGGAGAAGATGCAGCGCAGGCTTTTGACAACGTAGTGAACAACATCATGCGAAGTGTTGCCAATAACATATTAAAGAACTTGGTAATACAGCCCATGTTTGAAAAGTTACAGGATAAACTTTTCGGAGAAAAAGGCCTGTTTAAGGAGTTTACGGATATTCAAGACAATGGCGCTGTTGCAGCAGGGGCTATAAAAGACTTTTTCGACAATGAGGGGAAAGCCATGATAGATGCCTCGCAATCTTTCCTTGAAGCCTTTGATAAAGCTACTGGAGGAGCGCTTACGGCTACCGGGGAATCTTCCACTTCCGGATTAACAAAAACGGGCATCCAAGCCAGTGAGGACACTATGAACAGAACCAACTCCTATCTCAATAGCATCAGACAGGATGTAAGTGTAAAACGTGCTCTTCTTGAAAAATTAGGAAATGAAATTTTCCCAAAGTACAATATTCTCGCAGAACAGCAACTAACGCAATTAAGAGCGATAGCTAACAATACGCTAAGAAGTGCTCAAAACACAGAAGCCAACTTGGCTGTGTTAAAGGAGTTTATGGGATTAGTGGGTATGGTTATAGACAAAGGAAAACGAAAGATTAATATATAAAATTATGAACGACAAGGATTTAAGCAGAACATTACTCAACCAAGCGGTATCGCTGGGATTATGTACGGAATGGACGGAACAATGGGGTTCTCCCGATCAACAAGCGTTAATTGACAAGTATTTGCATGGGATTGATTTCTGTATAGACAAAGGGTACCCTACCAATACTTTCATAAAGGAAAACTTCGATAGGGATATTCTTCACAGAAACAACATTTTTGTTGATGAAGATGTACAAAAGCGAAATATGAGCCACACAGCCGTACTGAACGGAAGCTGTAAAGGTACTCTCCTATTTGACGGTTTCTCTATATGTGATTTGTATGTCCGTCATGATAGCGAAGTGACTATTGACTGTTCTCAGTATTGCAAGATATTCATTAATGTGTATGACCGGGCAAAGGTAAACGTAATTCAAAAAGGAATAGCATCTGTATATGTGTATATTCATGGAGAGGACTGTGTAGTAGAAACCGAGGGAGATGTATTGCAAAGAAAAAGCCAGATGTAGTGTCTGGCTTTATTGTTTTCTCTAAATAATAGTCAATTATAAACTTGCAAGCCACTTCTTGCCGGACTTGGTTTTAAGCCAAAGTGCAAAACCTCCCCCTATTATACTCGTAAATATAAATAATATTGTCAATCCATCCATATTATCACAACCCTTTTATCCACTTTTTACCGGAGGGAGTTTCTGTATAAATCCAAAAGGCAACAGTTATTACTGTTATAAGCCCAAACCCATATAATGCAACCATAATATTTATCTTAAAATGTTATTACCTATTTTTGCAAATAATACCGTAAGTATAATTCCCATAGAAACAAGAACAATTAATAAAATGTTATCATAAAGTTCTTCTTTCACAAGGGTTATTGCCAATCCCAAAGATAATACAGTGAAAGAAACTTGCGCCAAATTAAAAAAGAATCCTGCAAGTTTTTCACGCCTTACCTTATCCTTTTCCTCGCCCTCTTTCTTCGCTTCTTGTTTTTCGCTCCAATTACTCATTATAGCGCTATTTGATATGCAAATATAAGAAAGATAGAACGAATAAGCAAATAAATAACCAATAAATCAGTTTTTTAACAATAGTAATTTTAGAAAGATAGAACGAAAATATGTAAGGCAAGAAAAGCAGAGAAAATTCCGATTGACCTGAGGCTGTGATAATCGAATTCATATTATACAAGGCTATCTCCCACTTTCTCTAAATACATATCAAATGGCCGATTTAAAGATTTAAACATATCTCCTGAAAAATAATGTTTTAAGATAACATGCAGAATATTGCCTTTCGACAGCTCTATGATATTCCATGATGATAATAACTTGCCATCATCTCCATAAAAACATATATGGTTTCCATCTATAATAAAAGGGTAACTCTTTTTCTTTGTTACTGTGGAGTCTGAATATGTCATATTAGAATTTATGACAACGGTTCGGATCGGTTTTACGTCTTTAAATTTCCATGTCCCACAAATTTCATCCATTGAAAAAGAAAGACCATCCCACGCCTCTAAGTCTATATTATCTATATTTGAAGTCAAACTATTACAGTGCTTGTACCTGGGCTCATATTCTTCTTCCAAATAAATGCTTTCTTGTTTTGCTTCCTCGATATTTTTTTGCGGCTCCTCTTCGATTACTTCAATTGTATCATATAATTCTTCGTCATACTTTTCCTCTTTTTCGTATTTTGGAAACGAACCCGCTTGCGGCTGAAAACCGTCATCATTTCCTATTGATTTTTTTTTATCTTCATTAATATTACTTCCTTTTGTTTTTGCAATCGCAAACGTAACTCCTATCACAGCGGATATAATAACCAATGCCGGGTTAGTATTCCATACTATTATAACTAAAATTATTGTCAAAAGTATAAAACCTAAATGCATAATTAATTGTTTTTATCTAATGATGTTATTTTTAAAGTCTCTCTATATTGCTCGGCATTAGGCATTTGAATAAATTCCACAGCTTTTTCAAAATTTTCCCTTACTACTTTCTCTATCTCTTCCAAAGAGACTTTGAAAAACTCTTTCCTATTATTCACCATATTCACCTTTTTAGATTCAAAAGCGCGATGAAGCGCAGATTCTAATTTTGGCGCATCCTCTGAGAATATCATAGCGTGCACATCAAATTTAAAAGGAACAGATGCACTACCAAGTTCATCAACTCTATCCATAGGTTCAAGTCTACGGGTCATACCTATCTTATATACATTCTCTCCAAACGAACCAATATTAGAAATCACATATACATACCCAGCCTTTTTGTTTGCTTCTCTGTAATCCATTTCTTTAATTTCTCGGTCTAATTCATTCAATCTATCAGTAATAAACGCTTTCCTTTCGATTAAATGCTGCTTATCCTCTTCCGGTGCCCTTAACAATAATTCCTCCACTTGTATAGCCTGTTTATTATAATGCGACAATTCTTTAGCAACTTCCTTTCTGCGTATCTCTATTTCCTCCATGAGTTTAGCCTCCTCCCTCATTCTCTCCCTTATAGCACGTTGCTCATCTCTTTCTGCTTGTTTTTTCATGGCATATTCATAAGCAAGCCTTAATTCTTTTATTTTTAAATTTAAATATGATTGCGTAATGTGTATGCTCATTGGCTCATGCAACTTGTTTAAATCATCGTATGATTTCACGATCTTGTGAATATATGCTTCCGCATTATTAAACTTAACTTTGCTAATAAGCACATCGCATTCGTTATTAAAACTTCTAACGATTTGCTTAATATTCTTTTTTATTAAGACGATCCCTTTGGAATAGCTTCCATTAATGGCCCATTCCTTACTACATAATGCAGCATTCCCATTACGGATACAATCTTTTTGCTCTTCCCTTACGGATTCAAGTCTTTCTTTATATTTATCTGATGTTGCAAAATCATATACAGGTTCATACAATCCAAATTCTTGTAAAAGTATTACATCGTTCAGTTGTAATATTTCTGCTCTTTTTGTAGATATCTCATTCGACAGCAGGGCGCTTTCTTCTTTAAGTTTTTCTATCTCGCCTTCTATATTTAGAAATAGTTCTTTATTATTTTGTATATCAGATAATAATTTATTTTTTTCAGCTTCTATATTTGCAAATTTTTCATAGTTGGAGAATAAATCTTTTTTTTTATTAAATAAGCAAATTTCATTTCTAAGTTGTTCGCATTCATTTTCTTTAGATTGCATCCTCTCTTGGAGCCTATCATAGTCCCATTCTTTAGATTGCAGTTTTCCTTGCAGATCCAAAATAGAGGTATTCAGTTCTTGAATTTCCCTTAATTCCTTCTTCTTAAATAAATTGGAAATACTCATGTTCTAATATTTTGTTTAACAAAGGTCGTCATAATTAACCCACGTTGTTGTAATATACAGTATGTTATAAAACACATCCACCCTTTTATTATCCGCATCACTTGAGAAAAATCATCTATTTTCTATATATTTGCACAAAAAACATAGAAAATACATGAAAGAAATTGATTTTCTAATAAGAAGTTTGCGCTTTCAAAGATTATATCTATCTTTGTTGCGCTAACAGATGACGATTGCATTCGTTACGCAGAGCAAGCGGTTAAGTTGCTCATTTCATACATGGGCTTTTTTTCTGCCCTTATTGGATATTGGCGGTTGCCTTTACGTAAGATTATAGTATTTGCTCTCGTAGCGAATGCGCCATCTGTTAGCAGCGTAAAGTGCAACCGCTTTCTTTTTGATAAAGTTGCCACATATAATTTCTTATAATCTTAAAATGCTAACAGATTATGGCAGAATTAGTATTTCAAAACAGCAACGGCAATGATGTGACTACTTCATTACTTGTTGCAGAAGTGTTCGGAAAAGAACATAGTAAAGTAGTCAGAGACATTGAAAGTCTTTCATGCTCAGCGAGTTTTAATGCCGCCAATTTTGGCGTTATTACCTACATTGATAGCAGAAACCGAGAACAAACCGCTTATGAAATGACTAAAGACGGTTTCAGTTTCCTTGTTATGGGTTATACTGGCGCAAAAGCAGGTGAGTTCAAAGAGAAATTCATCAATGAGTTCAATAGACGGGAAGCATTGCTCAAAGATGATGATTACATCTTGATGCGTTCCCAGCAAATTTTGCAAAGACGCGTAGAAATTGCAGAGCAGAAAATTAAGCAGCTTGAAGAGAAGAACGCCAAACTAAAACCCAAAGCCGACTTTGCCGAAGCCGCTTTCAAAGCAGAGGGCAAAGTAGACATAGGCCAAGCCGCAAAGATTCTCAACCTCGGTTTCGGGAGAAACACCCTTTTTAAAAAGCTAAAGGAAGTGGGCGTATTCTTTAAAGACAGGAACGAACCGAAACAAAAGTACATTGACGCCGGGTATTTTGAAATGACGCTGTTACCGCCTATACACAGAGACAGCCACCCCGACATATTATATCAAAAGGTACTTTGTAAGCCCAAAGGACTTGCTTATATCAATCAGTTGTTCGGTGGGAAACCTTCTGACAGAAAGATTTCGCCTATAAAATAGTATAGCACAACAACACATATTTGCGTAGTATTTAGTAAATTTGCAGAAAACGAGTAGGTTATGGAGCGAATAAGACTTACAAAGGAGGAAAAGCAAGCATTTAGGATCGTTTCGGAATTTGGCGGAGAATGTCCTGTTACATATCCGAAGCATGTATTTGCCGCATCCGTTCGCTCCATTGAAAGAAAAGGGTTAGTAAAGGCTTCTTATTTGGTTGGCGGTCAAGTGTGGAGTGTCAAACTCACCGAAGAGGGAAAGCATTACCTTGCCGTTAATCCAAACTTGCATAATCCTGTTAATTGGAATTTAATACTTTCCGTCATAGGTATTATTATATCTATTATAGCCTTATTCGTAAGCTGCATGAGGAAATACTAATCGCGCTATTTAATAAATTAGCAGTCGGTTCAAATGCCCGATAGCCATAACTATACCCTATTATTAATATCTAAACAAATATTTCATCATGGAAGAAAAAATATACGAATTGCAGAAAGAGAATGTTTCCCTTGCGAGACAATTATTGCGCCTGTCCGAAGATTTACAGATGGCACACGAAAGAATAGATGAGCTTGAAAAGACGCTGAAAGGGAAACGCATGATAAATCCATACATGAAAATAGTTACTCCGGGCAAATGAAATTTATATGGCCGGATAGTATTGGCTATTAATCATAAGCAGAAACGATAAAAATCATCTATTTTCTATGTTTTTGTATTGATTATTTAGAATATATTCTATATATTTGCATCAACATTGAACAAGCCAAAGAGCTGATTAACGGTATTCCCGTTAGTTGGCTCTTTTTGTTTTTTTTACAACACAAACTCAAGATAACACATGGCAAAGCTTTACAGTATCTATTTTCAAAAGAGTAAGCCGGGAAGTCCTGTTATTGATACAAAGTCCCAATGGGGAGTTGTGTGCAAGGACTTTCCGTTTGCTGTTTACGGAGAAACTAAAGAATTGCCGAAGAGAGACTGGAAAGACGAGGACGGAGAGGATACATTTATCCCTGATAGACTTTACATGCAAGCCTATGATCTTGACGTGGAATTTGCATACAAGGGAGAAATGGATACAGCCAATGAAAAGGTGATTGGCTTTTTGGATTACCTTTCCGGCAAAGACAATTCCGGTGCAGAGCTTAAGGTTTACGATACCTACACCAAGATAGGCAGGCAGAGTGTCTACTACAAATCCGTAGAACCGGATCTTTTCGTTCGCAAGACAGACGAGGGAGATGTGTTGACGTTCAGTGTTACATTCCGGGTTACTGACCCTCAAACCCAAATAACACTTTCGATCTAATGGGACGGTTTACGGTATATAGCAAGGACGGACAAACAGTCAGATGTGTACTGGATAAGCTGGAGTACACCGGGGTTTTCATGGCGGAACGCGCGTGCACATCAACTTTTATATCTGATGCCAAAATAAACTTTGACGTATTTGATTACATAGATTATAGAGGAGAACGGTTTGAACTGGAACTTCTTCCTACGGTAAAGAAAATATCAAAGCATCAATACAGTTATGACCTTAATTTCGTTTCTCTGAAATACGAACTTGAAAGGTGCATGATGCGCAATATTGTTCCCAGCGACAACGGAATAGTCTACCCTACTCCTTTGGTTGTTGAGTTTACCGGAACGGTCAAGTATCTTGCAGAAAGAATACAAGCGTGTTTGGACGCCATGTACGGGAAAGGTGTATGGAGCATAACCCTTGCAGATGGCGTAGACAGCGAGGAAAAGAACATCTCCATGAGTAACCAAAACTGCTGGAGCGCTCTTTCTCTTGTAAACACAGAATACAAGCTGAATTATTTCGTAAAAGGAAGAAGCGTTACCATTGGCGGTGCGGAACCGGTAGTGAATAATGTTTTTGAATACGGCAAAGGTAAGGGGTTATATGAGATTGAACGAATATCTGATGCGGACACAGGGATTGTAACTAAGTTACGAGCCTATGGTGGCACAAGAAACCTTGATTACAGTTATCCGAAAAAGCCTGAATGGACTGACAGTATTCTCCCCGCCAACTACGCCTTATCTCCTCTTCGTCTTATGCTGCCAAGTTTTAAGACTGACGGAGTTACCGACTTTGTGCTGGCGTCAAACGAGGCTATCGCCAAATACGGGATTCGCGAAGGCGTGATAACCTATGACGATATTTATCCCTCTATTACGGGGATGAAGAACTCTGCTGGACAGGCTATTGACGAGATAAAGAGTGTTGACGCAATAACAAGTGAAACGCAACCCACTTTTACGGTACAGCTTTATGACTTGGGATTTGACTTAAACGAAAGCCTTACCACTGACGAAGCGCAGCTTTCCATGAAAAGCGGTGCATTGCAAGGGTATGCCTTCGCTATTGCCAAAATAGTCAAGGCTTCGGATGGCAGCTACACCCTTACGCTCGGAAGAAACACCCTCGAAGAAGCGGATACAGATAATTTCACAGTTCCTAACAAGGACTGGAACATGAAAGCCGGGGACAAGTTTGTTCTTCTGAACATACTCATGCCACAGGAATATATTCGTGCTGCCGAAAACAGGTTATTGGAAAGGGCTAAAGAGTATCTTGCCAAATACAGCAGCACAAACTACTCTTACAATATAGGCGTTGACGAAATTTTCATGGCAAGAAACGCTAACTTCTATAATGAAATAATGGAAGGTAAGCGGCTTACTGTGAATGATCCCGAAATGGGGATAGACCATGAGAACGTGATAATACAGTCTCTCTCTATAAAAGAGGGAGAAGGGTTAATACCGACATTTGAAGTAACTCTTAATAATGAGCCAAGCGCAAGCACCCTTGAAAGAATACAAGGACAGATTAGCGAGATTGAAACATCTGTAAATAATAAGTTTTCATCACAAAGCGAACTAAGCAAACAATATAGAAAGAAGCTTGACAAAGTCGTTTGGGACAGAAACCTTGAAGAGAGGGTTGACGATAACGGAAAGGAATACTTGTTCTTAACCAAACCGTTGATTACCGCCTACGGAGTAACCATGTACGCAGGCGCAGACGTTCAAGTCCCTTCAATCTACGAAGGTCTCCCAATAGACGGTGTGACGATTCAGTGGGTTGACGGAAAGCTTGTCTCAACAGGTGGAAAGGGTACTGCCAATGGTATAGTGGTAAATGGTAACACTTACACTCCTAATGAGGACGGAATAATCACCTTGCCTAATTATCCTTCATTAAGCGGTTATGCTACGGAGCAATGGGTTAATAACACACTTAGCGGTTATGCTACTTCATCGTCCTTGTCTCAATTATCCGCTAAGGTAGATAACTTCTTGGAGGGGACTGATACTGACGGTATCATCAATAAATGGAAAGAGCTTGAATCATTCCTTGCAGGTCAGACGCAGACAAGCACGTTAGCTGAATTACTCTCCGTTAAGGCGGATAAGGCCACCACCCTTGCAGGCTATGGCATCACAGACGCCTACACCAAAAACGACATATCCGGGCTATTAGCCGATTACGTAACCAAATCGGGTGCACAGGACATTACAGGTATCAAGTCATTCATAAACGGCTTAAATATCGGTGATATACTTGTGAAGAAGCATTCTGACGGAGTGGTTGAGTTAGACGGTGATTTGATTTTGACAGGTAGTCTTACCATGTTTGCACAAGGCAGTCATACGGCATCAACCATTCTTGATGCGCTTCCGATTGACAATACCACCTTGTCAAAAGAGGGTGGTGTATTAAGCGTAATAGGCGGTGTTGGAGGTGGTTCGGTAGACGGGATTATACTTAACGGAACAACCTATTCTCCTGATGAAACCACGAAGCTTATTACATTGCCGAATTACCCCACCACATTGCCAGCAAGTGACGTGTATTCTTGGGCCAAGCAGCCGAACAAGCCGAGTTATTCGTTTGGTGAGTTGTCCTCTCATCCTACTACGCTGGGGGGATATGGGATTACGGATGCTTATACGAAAACGGATGCTGACGGAAAGTATGTTTTGAAGGCTGGCGACACAATAACGGGAAAATTGTTATTTAATGCAAATTCCAGCATTGACCTTGTATATATTCCAAGAACCAAGTCTGCTATCAGTTTTAATAATGCAGGTTCCAATAGAATTGGAATTAACTTCACAGACGGAGACGGTAACCTAAGAATAGCTAGAACTGATATTAATCAAGACTGGGTAAGTGGAGACGTAAATATTCTTTTAGGGTCTAATAATTATAAAGTCCTCCACACAGGCAACTACGCAGGCGAACTGGATAACCGCTACGTCAACAAGATCGGGGATGCGATGACAGGAAATTTGGTTTTCGCTCACACATCAGAACGTCCCTCATATTCAGGCTCAATAGGTATAACATTCAGAGAACAAATAGCAAATGGGCAAGGTGTTAAGCTGGTATATAATGATTATGATAACTATCGTGCTCCAGCAGGTCTAATTCTTGTCGGAGAACAAGGGGGAGAATATTTTGAAGCTCCTGCAATATATCAAAATGGGTATAAAGTTTGGGATGCCGGCAACGATGGTTCAGGTTCAGGGATGGATGCGGATTTGTTGGACGGGTATCATTACTATTCTTTTGAAAGCTATCATAAGGTGAGCATAGATACAACAGGACTTGATAACAATACGTGGTATCCTGTTACAATGGGTATCGATAATTCTCTGCAAACAAGAATTAGAGTACAAGGAAATACGTATGCTCCCGGGTCATGGAATGGCAGAGAAGACAAACGTATGTCATTAATATTGGATTACACTGTTAATGGTTCTTCTTGGGGATGGACATCCGCCCGTAGAGTAATAAATGAGATACAAGATGGAACAGGCGCTCAAGGTGCACATTGTATTGGAGGTTTAGGACAGTTAACTAATTCGTCTACCGAATATGTATATGTCAGAGGAGGTGCAGTATATGATTTCTATGTAGATCGCTTTACCAACCCTGTATTAAGGACGTCCACATATACTATTAAAAATCAATCCGTTTCTCCCAAAACATCTTATTCGGACGTAAACAGAACCAATGCCTTGCTTACGGACAATGTAGCTTCATCCACCAGGCTGCAAACCCCTCGCACAATATTCAGTAAGCCTTTTGACGGAACAAACAATGTAACAGGAGGAGCTAAGTTTCTTAATATCTGCATTGAGACAGATAACAACGGAAATGATAGCGGAAGAGGTAGTGAGATAAATAATTATAACGATCAGCTGTGTTTGCAGCATGCTTCATCTAATGACTTAATTTGCTGTATGGGTGGCGGCAACGTCGGCATAGGCACTCCATCGCCAAGTTATAAGCTTCATGTGAATGGAGATATTGGAGTAGTTGGAACTATTGACTATGGCTATCTTACAGGTGGCAGCGAGCGTAACTTGCTATACCAGCAAATGGCAGATAATGATTTCTTCCGTATTAGGTGCGGTGGCCCGTCAAATCAAGGCTGGGTAGAGATTGCAACAGCGGATGACGGCACAGAGCCTATCTATGTAAGGCAATACACAGGTGAGTTTGCGTCAATTACAAGAACTTTAACGCTGCTGGATGGAAGTGGCAATACTATTTGCCCGGGTAATCTTCTCACCTATGGCGGAATAACCATGTATTCCGACTTAAGAAAGAAGAACGTCCTGAACAGCATCATCGTACCTCTTGACGTAATGGCAAACGCTGACCTTTTCGATTACACTTTCAAGACAGAAGAAAAAGGCAAGGTTAGAGCAGGAACGAGCGCCCAGTATTGGAACGCATTTCTTCCACAGGTGACAGACACAGACTATGAGGGCTTCTTCACAATGAGTTATGATGTGCTTGCAACTACATGCGTACTGTCTATCGCGAAGCATTTCCAAAGATTCTTGATAGAGGACTTCAATAACCACGAAACGAGAATAGAGTTTCTTGAAAGAGAGAACAAGGGGCTGAAAGATATCAATAAAGAAATGATGAACCGTATTATCGAACTGGAAAGGAGGGCAGCATAATGGCAATAATACCCGATACCAATATTAACCTGTCAAACAACATCGGTGCGGTGCTGAGGGATGCAGGGGGGAATGTTAATATCAATTATGCACCAAGCTTTTTTACTGCGGATGCAAATATTAGAGAATGGGCGAAGTATAAGCCGTTCAAATACCCGAAAAACTTTAACGTAACCGATAATGAGCGCAGTTCAAGAAACTGGGGATTGTCTAATGTGCCGTATTGGGACAATGTCAACTACATGGCTGATTATGTCCGTAACGGCTCGCCTCTTGCTGGAAATTGTGGTACTCCTTATTTTGCCTATATACCTCCAGTCGGTGGCACTTCGGAACCCCTAAGGCTTGAAGATTTCAGGGGATATTATACTGAAGCTGTACAACCATATCTACCTTATAATGACTCTGTAATGATGGCTGACAGCACAACCGCCTTTTCAATAACGGTTCCTGTTAACGTACAACCGTCTCAGCAATACAACCTTACATTAGCCGATCTCCATTATATTAATTCGGGAGGTAATGTAGTTGGTGATTGGAGAAATAGCTATTTATGTCTCGGACTGCTAAAGATTGGTAGTACAGAGTTTTATATGGCTACCGGTAACGCTTCTGTCGCTGATGACCCAACAATAGGCAATTATCCGGGTAATGCTATATTCGTATTTGACAGGGTTCGCCATGCTGCCGGAAAATATAAATCATTCCTCTTTGTTTCGAGCGTTAAGGATGTAGGTTCAAGTACGGCTCCTACGTCCGGTTTCTTCACTCCGTTAACATTCACATACGGTGAGGTTACATTGAAGAATTACGCGCCACCAGTAGAATTAAAAGAATTAAGCGCTACTAAGATTAGCACAGGAACAAAGGTAATATCTGTAAACTGCAAGATATACAATAATACCAACAGTAGATTATCGGCCAATATCAAGGTTACTATATATACTCAGTATGAATCTGTTATAAACACATTTACTTACAACGAGTACATTAACGCCGATACCTACCTTAGTTTCGGTAAGTCATATCTTGGTTCTCAAATATCCAATTTTGACGGAGCAAAGAAAGTGAATGTAACTGTCGTAATCAATGGACAAACACTATCTCAAACAGTAGATATACAGAATTATTAATGCAATAGACCATGAAACAGTTCAAATCATTATCAGACAAGCGGCTTATCATTGAAGCCGAGGTAAACGGAAAGAAAGGTTTCTTCCTTATCGATACAGGTGCGAGTGTTGGGCTTATTGCCGAGGACAAGGTAAAGAAGTTCGACATCGTGAGAGGACGCAAATACCCCGGCTCTCTTGTTGGCGCTGGCGGTGAAATGGAAGATGTGTATTACTGCAATACGCTTGTGCGGTTTGGTGGGAAAGATATTCCGCAGTTCCTCATTACCGACATATCAGGCGTGAGAAACAGCATAGAGCGTGAGACCGGGATAGAGATATTGGGAATAATCGGCCTTTCCCAAATGAAAATCGCATCGATGCAAGTAGATGCAAATGACAATATGATAACAATAGAATAGTAACCAATAAAAACAAAAGTTATGAGTACATCAACAACCGCCGCAGAAAAAGTGGCTTATGAAAAGTTAGTGAGAGCAACAGTAAGAGTAAATAACTCCGTAGACGAATCTAAGGTCTATGACATTGAAGCGGATGCCGAGATAAACAACGGCATTGTAGGTAATATCAATTCAGGCACAGTGAAGAAAGACGGCTCACAGGTGGCTACTTTCAACAGTTACGGCAACGAGAACCTGAGCATCAACCATAACGTGGGAGACAAGCAGGAGCAGTGCAACATCACCGCGGCCGTCAATACCTTTATTGCCGACACGAAAGCCAAGATAGCTACTGCACAGCCCGTTTCATTGTAATTGTACAACCATTAAACTATAATCATCATGGAAGATAAGAAAGAAAAGAAAGAGAAAGAAGAGTTGAGAGATATTGACTTTGCCAAAGCAGAAATCGAAAACATTGACGGCTCAAAGTCTAAGATATTCGTAGACGGTGACGGTGAGATTGGCGTATTGGTTAAGCAGTTTGCCAACGTGATATACTCCCAGTCTAAGGAATTGGGCGAGGTGGAAGTAGCCCGCGAAATCTACAAAACAGGCCAGTCAAAGGTCACAAAAGAACAGGCAGCAGCCTTGAAGAAGTATGCGGAGAACTATCCGTACATCTTGCGTACTGCAATAGAGGGTGTCTTTGATGTGTTCAAGTAACTAATCAGAAAGGGGTTGTGTCATGAAAAAGGTAAAGGTTGATTTATTAGTTATTGGTAACCTATTGGTTATCAACAACTTGCGAGGGGGGGGTAACATCCTCTAATTGGAATTGTTATGCAGATGAAAGCCTATATGAAGCGGACAGGGTCGTACATGGGGACTACGAGATTGACGGTAGCAGTGATATGTCTATTGCTGTTACTGGTGGTATCACCATTATACGGAAGGAGGTATGATATGGCTATTGTACCTAATACCGATGTCAACCTTGCCGTTAATGTACGTGACGTACTGAACTCTGCCGGGGGAAGTGTCACTAATGAGGTGATAACATTCTTCCAAACGAGGGCTAACATCAACAAGTGGGCCAAATACAAACCTTACCGAAAGGCAACAAACTTCAACCTTGATTATAGCACAGACCCTACACGTGCGGACGGGTGTATGTGGGGAATGGTTACCCCAACATTGAAGGCGGGATATGTGTATTTCAATAAAATGGCTTATGAAATTACCACAAACCCTTCTCAGGCAAACTACCCCAACTGGGAATATCAGCTTCCGAGAGGCGGACAGGGTGAGCCTTACCGACTTGGTGATTTCAAAGGGTACAATACCGCGGCTGTCCAGCCGTTTACAACAGGCATAACTAATTATAAGTCGGAACTGAATATGTTTGATGAAGATAGCTTCACTGCTTTTTGCATGATAAATTCGGGGTCCGATTTTAATTTCAGGGACTTTTTTACGACATCTTCCGGATATAGGTTTGTTGTTGAATGCTACTTGGAAACGGGTATGCCTTTTTATGTAATGGACGCTCCGACTTACAAACAAATATCAGGGCAAGATATTGCAAACGTTACCGACTGGGCAGAATATATAAAGATCCAGCTTTCGCAGATAATGCAGAATACAAGCCAGCTTGTCGGACAGTCGCTGTATGTATGTATGGGTGTTCAGAAAATAAGCTCAAGTGGAAGTGCCGAGGGTGGAACGGGCATTGTAGCTCCATGGAACGGCAGCGACACTCCGTTTTTTAAAAGGATTAGCATAGTAAACTATTTCAGCCGCCGGGCAAGCCTTACCTATGTGGCATTTACGTTGGTTAATCCTACTTGGTATTCAAGAGACAGCGATCTTACTTTCTCTTTTTCAGGCACAAGATATTTTTGTATAAGGATGAAGATAGAGCGTAAGGCGAAGGGGATGTACATTATTCCTGAGAACTCATCGTTCACACCTTCTTCAGGAGAAGGGACCATAAAGATAAGATGCTCTGTTGTGGCCGGAACATATCAAAGCAGCCAGTTCGGACAACCCGCAAATAGTTCTTTGCAGAATATCAGTCAGATATATATAGAGCCTTCTCCAACCGAGGGACAGTATCAGGAGTTCTATTTGGTTTTCAGCAGCCTGTTGAAATCCGGCACCGCTTCTTATTTGGTCTTTGAGGCTACCTCTGACAATAAAGGTTCATTCGTAACTATGGATGTTCAGACAGTGAATATAACTTGCAGATAGTACGATGAAACAGATAAGCAAATTCCCCGTTCCACTCTCACGAGCCAAACGGGGATGCAGTAGTTAGTTCTGATACTATGAATGATACAAATATATAAATAATTTCAAACAAGAAAAAGAAATGGATTAGATTAACGAAAAAGTATGTGGATAAAAAACCCGCCATGTTCTCACGAATAAGGCGGGCAAGGCAGACCATTTAATACGAACAGTAATCTTGATACTTAAGTCTGCCTGATTAATAAAATTTACGCTTACAGTTTGTACGTACACAAAGATAGGAAGAATTTTAAACATAACGATAAAATGAAAGAAAACATTATTACCCAAAGCATACCGGGTGGATTTGCGATGATAGCAAGCAGCTTTATTGTACGGTCATTGGAACACATGATACCTTGGCTGATAGTATCATTTGCAGTTATTATCTGCGATTTGGCGTTTGGAGTTAGGAAGAGTTTATTGATGAATGAGGAAGTACGTTTCTCCGGAGCCATACGCCGTACTATGGGTAAAATGGTAACTTACTTTGCCTTTGTCTGCATGGTTGTGATGATAAACATTGCTTCCGGGGACAAGTGGAACATTGATATATATTCCTGTCTCTTTGTGTGCTTTATAGAGTTTTGTTCTATTATAAGCAACATATTAAAGCCTAAGGGGTATGATTTCAACATATTAAAGGCTTTGGGCATATTCTGCAAAAAGGTTTTTAATGTTGATAAGGAAGATGTTAGTGAGATAATAACGAAAGATAAGGAGGAAAAGAAATGAATATTAAAGATTACTTCGACATTCAGGAACTTGTATGCCGACACGTGTACGAGAAGTTCGGTGATAACGCTTGGCAGTTCTTCGATAACCGCCTGTTGGAAACACTGCTTGTTATCAGGGAGAAACTTGGCAAGCCTATCTATGTGAATAATTGGCAGGTAGGCGGTAATGTGACACAACGAGGGTTAAGATGCAATGTCTGCCAGCTTGTTGCAGAAAAAACAAGGCTTGAGAAAGTGTACGTATCGGCACACATACAAGGTACGGGCATTGATTTCGATGTAAAAGGTATGACGGATCTTGAGGTGCGCAACTGGATTAAGGCAAACCAAATACTTCTTCCGTATCCCATAAGGCTGGAGCAGGATGTTACGTGGGTGCATCTTGATATGCGTAATGACGGGACAAAGGGTAAAGTCGTATATTTCAAAGGATAATTATTAACAATTAAATAAAAGCATTATGGCAGCAACAGATTTATCATTCAGCAAAAACGAGGAAAACAAGTACGTAGCATCTTTCGTATCCGAGGGCCCTGTTACCATACAGGTGAAGAGACAAGAAGCAGGTTCGCTAAATATCTATGCCAACATTGACGGCATGGATGCAATCTACGTAGGCGGCTATGGCCCGTACAACGGTAGTGCCAACTTGATTTTCAATGTAGATGTCCCGGCAGGGGTTAATGTGTCGGTTGAATCGTTTACGGAAGTGTTGGAAGCTAAAAAAATAGGGCAATGAATAATATCGAACTAAACAAAGTCGCAATTCAGAGCATCGGCATTGACACCATACGTCTGCCGGGTGTCGGTTCTGCAAGCGCTAGGGGTTCGGGGAGTTTGTTTCACAAGTCTCTTGTTGACGCTTGGTTTATGTCAGGATACAGCAATGATAATCCTCCTGCTTCGATAAAGGGTTACAAGGGGTATGAACTTGTACTGAAGAACTTTGCGTTTACTTCTAATAGCGGGTTTGGTGGAAGTGTAGACCACAGTGGCGGAACTGACGGCGGAAAAGCGGCTTCTTCTTATGAAGGTTCTCTTGTATTCGATGGTGTAGATGATTATGCTGTATGTGACAATATACCGATACAAACGGATTATACAGTGATATGCAGGAGAGAAATAATTAATACGAACAACTCTTCTGCTGTTGCTTCCAAACGTACTTATCCTGATGATATAGGAAGTTTTGGTGCTTTTGTTATTGAAAGAGTTACTGCCAATGGTAGTAAGGCTTTATATTCTTTTGGAAAAGATAATGCAGTTGAATTGTTTAACTCAAATCAAATAATATATCAAAGTAAGACTGCCTATAATGATAGAAATATCATAGCAGGAGATGCATCAGATACAAATATTTTGAGTTTAGGAGCGAATGCATATAATCTAAGTTTAGGTAGATGTCAGGAGTTTTCTAATGTTGCTATCTACTACTTCGCCCTCTACGATAAATCTCTCACTCCTGATGAAATAGAGCAAGAGAAGATAAAGTTAAATGAAATTTGGACTAAAAGATTAAACGGATGAAATATGTAATTGTAACAGTAGAATGGTGTTTGCAAAAGGGAATAGTAGTACCTGAGCATGCGCGTAAGAGTGTGAACAGAAGTAAGGTTATTCTTCATTATGACTTCGTGTCCCCTGTGTTGACTGACGAGGATAAACTAACGGTTTACGAACATAACAGTAGGGAACTTGGTAGCATCCTGAATAGCAGGGAGTGGAAAAATGAAGATTCCTCTATTTCGTAACTTATAAACTATTTGCCATGAAAGAACTAAGAAATCTATTGTTTTGGGCGTCTGTTGGATTGCTGGCTATGCTGCTGGTGTTCGTGTTTGCTTCGTGCCGAACGAGGACGGTCTATGTGCCTGTTGAAACCAAAGTGCTTGACAGTACAGTCTACCACGATACAACGTTTCAGGAGAAGCTGATACCTTATAAAGACAGCGTGTCTACCCGCGATACTGTGTCATTCCTGCATAACCCGTATGCTTATAGTTATGCGTCTTGGAATAAGGGGATATTGAACCACTCATTAGGGATCTATCCCCAATCTACGGTGACAGTCAAAATACCTTACTTTGTTGAAAAGATAAGAAGAATTGAGGTGCCAAAGCCCTATCCTGTGGAAAGGAAACTATCATGGTGGGAACGGTTTAAAATCAATTACGGAGGTGCGAGCATGATGCTAAATATTGCATGTGTTGCATTGGCCGTTCTTTGGCTTGCCATAAGGATAAAAAAGAAATAAGTGTAGAAGTTGGCTTTAGCTGACGCTCTTTCGGGGCTTAGAGTAGAAAGAAAGCCCCTATCTCTTGTCCTCTGTCTGCGAAACGAACACAAGAGACAACAATCACAATCCGAGTTGTTACGAGGCTTTCGAGTTTAATAACACCGGGTTGTGATTTTTGTTTTTAATAATTACATGTTTTAAAGCAGAATAATATGAAAACAGGAGATTTGTATCAGATTATGATGTCTACGGTATGTAGGCATACGGGGGTTGGAGAATTGGATATGATTGAAAGCAATAAGGAGGAATGTGTAGACGCACGTTATATTTTAATATATTTTCTGTCTAAATATCTGACGGACGAGGATATATCCAAGAATACGGGGTTAACCCGGCAGGCGGTTAATTATATACGCAATCATTTTGAAAATAAAATGAATAAGTGGAGCATAAAGAGTGGTATATATGATATTGGCGAAATGCTAAAGCCCCCATTTCTCAATGAGGGCTTTTAGAAGCGGAAAGGGAACAGCGTTATAAATTTATAGCCAATAATTCTTCACCTAATTTGTGAAGCGCTGTTTCTATTTTTAAAGTTTGTTCCGGACGGGGATTTCTCATTCCGGATGCGTAATGCCATAATTGTTTTTGGTTTATTCCGGTGATACGTTCTAAACCAGCTTTTGTAAAGATGCCGGAATAAAATTGGAGTAATGATTTTACGTCCATTTTAAACGACAATTCATAGTCTCCTTGAAGTTCAACAGGAATAACACCACCAAATTCCTTGCAATCTTCTATTAATACATTAATAGAGTTGATGATGCCCGCTTTAATTTCTTCTACGGTTTTTCCGGTTGCTACAATACCATCTACTTCTTGGATATAAGCAGAATAATTATTTTCTGCTTTCTCGATGATAACGGTTAGCGGTTTCATACTTCATAATTTATTACTCGTTAATAATATCCTTTTTTGCTCTCTTCAAAGAAAGCAGGACTGGCTATTGTCCTGCTGTTCCCTAAAGAGTGGATTAAATTTCATTCAAGTCAGCTTCTGTTAAACCGGCTTGTCTGAAAATTGATTTAAGTGTTCCAATGGCTAAATCATCATTAGGATTTCCAGGAATAGGAATCGGGCGAGGTTCGCCATCTTTCCTAAAAATTCTATGATCGCCATTAGTCCTAATATGTTTCCACCCTTTCGCCTCTAATAAGGCTATCACAGCCTTTACTTTTAAAACTTTCATTCACTAAGATTTAAAATTAAACGAAATGACTTATCAGTCATGTGGATAACGCTGCAAAGATAACTATAATTCTATCAATCACAAAGGATGAGATAACTATTTTTCTATCATTGTGATTTTTTAGCATTGGATGCGAGCAATGAATTAGCAATGAACTCGCAAGGTATTATTTCGGTGGCATAGTACTTATCCTGTCCTTTGTCATGCAGCCTACATCGGGCTGCCTTGAAACAATAAATATTTTATGACTATGACAGCAGAAGATTTAATGGCAATGAAAGCCATGTCCGACGGAACCGACATGAGTTCCTACGAACACTTCATGGTGGCTGAAAAAACAGCGAAGAGACCCAGCGGAACATCAATTGCAGCTATCACTATCGGTAGTGCAGCCTTGTTGACTGGTATCGGAGCTTGGATTTTCGGTGGCGTTTATGCCGCACAGGGAAGCAAAGCTAACCAAAGAGACATTGACCGACTGGCTCAACTGGCTATTGCAGAACGCGCAGAACGTGTAAATCAGCAACCTCGCATGATTGACTACGTAAATGTTCAGACAGGCGCTACGGCTAACGCTTTGGCGGGAGCAGGAGCAAGCGCATACGCACAGGCAGAAGCACAGATCGTGGCTGACCGTTTGACTGGTCGCTCACAGATGTGTCCGCAGCCCGTAGCATTGTACAGCGCACCGCAGCCTTGCGGATGTCCTTGCAACGGCTAATTGCATTTCGGTATCGGGGAAGGGCGCACTAAGCCTTTCCCTTTTTACAAAAAACATTGCTACTTATGTTTTGGAGAAAGAAAAAATACAATATGGAAATGCTGAAAATGATAAAGCCTACCAGTAAGGTTGCACTGAAAATGCAAACTCTGATGATAGCCAAAGGAAACGTAGAGGAAGCGGAGAAGCTGTATGATTTTCTCGCTAAGGACATGGAAGAACTGCCTACGTTTGATGTTGTACCTCCCACAACCATGCAACAGGTAAGGGATACTGCCGGAACGATATTCGGCTGGGTGAAAGAAAATCAGAACGACATCATGCAAGGCATAGAGTTCTTGAAAAGCCTGAAAAAAGGAGGTGGAATGCCGCCTTCGGGTGCTGCTCCAGTATCACCGCCTCTGTCTCCGTTGTAATTAAAACAAATGCACTATGAAAGGATTTGAAATAAATTTTAAAGTATATGCCGATACGCAGGAAGAAGCGGATGCAGCCTCAAAGGCATTGCAGAACTTTGTAAACGAACATGCTGCCGAGGGAAGAGCGGTAACAGCACAAAAGCTGACAGAGTGCGTTCTTAAATGGAAAGACAACCTGTTTGTAAAAAATCAAATCATCAAATATTTTAAATAACAAAACAATATGAACGAATACATACAAGCCATTTACGAGATAGCAGTATCAAACAATAAGTTCCTGATAGCTACGGAACAACGGCTGATAAACATTGAAGCAAAACTCGATGTGCTGCTGGGTGTAGGAACGCCTGATTCTGTAAAAGAGATGAAGAGCCGGGTGCCGGCTCCAAAGAAATACCCTCAATCAGCAGAGGAACCCGTTGCTGAATAATATTAATAAAAAAACGATTCATTATGAGCTGTTGTAAAAACAAATCGGGACAAACCTCCGTATTGGAGCTTGTCCCCGTAGCCACAGGGACTACGACACCATCCCCAATAATGTATTACATTGACCTGATTCATTATCTGTGTCGTAACCGGAACATCTGTATCACCGCCCAATATCCTTTGAGCGGGACCATGAGGGCCGTTTTAAAGTCTATTGATTCTTTAGGCGGAAACCTTTATTCGCTGTCTATCCAATTGGTAGGTTCGGTAAGTTATCTGCCATACGTATGCGGATGCAACAATTGTGACGTATGCCCGCAGACGGATACAGTGTTCACTTCAATTACCGTACCGTTCTATTCAACCACAGTACCCACATCGGCAACACTTACCGTTACGCCTAATGTGCTGGTAAGTCCTACCAACGTACAAGACTGCTGCACGAAAACAAATGCGGTGGAAATAGAGTTCGGCCTGACTGTCACAAGCCCTGCTCCTGCGCCTGCCGTAGCTGCATTGCTTGGTGAAGATGAAAGCTTAGCAAACGAAACCAAATCATCCAAAAACAAGTAGTGTATGATTGGGGATGCAATGATAATAACCGTTTCCGTATGCCTGTTCATCTATTTGGGACTTTTCGACGCCATATCAGGCATTTTGAAAAGACTTGTTCCGGTAAACCCGGGAAAGATAGGACGCTTATCAGAGAAGCTGAAATGCAGCAAGTGTATCAGCTTTTGGCTCACGCTGGCTTACAGCATTGCATGCGGAGGTCCGGTTATTCGTTGCATCCTTGTTTCTTTTCTGTGCGCTTTGGCCGCACTATGGATTGATTTGCTTTTGGCTTATATAAACAAAAAATACGATCGGTTATGGGAAGATTTGTAATTGTAAAACCAAAGCCCGCAAAGACGGTTAAATGCCCGTCATGCGGAAAGAAATAACAATATGGGCAACAAGAAGATTATGAAGTATTGCATGGACAAATACCTCAACGAGTGTATAGGTAACTGCAAGGATGACGGTGTCAAGGCTCTTTTATTATTACAAAAAGACATTGAAAAGAACAACGAACATCACCTTCGCCAGCAGGACTTGCTGCTTCAAATAATCAGAAAGCAAAGCAAACCCAATTTTTGGCGGGAGGTGGGAGCAAACCTTACCGGGGATGCCATTTTTGAGGTGTTACTAAGAGGTGCAAGCAGGATATTCAGATAAGAAACATACTACTAATTAAAAGAAAGGGAAAAGATTATGACTATTTATGAATTGATAGAAAAGTACGGCAAAGGCAAGGGTGAAGCTGTAATGATAGAGAGCACCCGCATTCTTTCGGATGTGCTGGAGCCGATGAAAGAGAAGGAGCCTAAAAAGTATTGGCTGGCGTTGAGGAAGCTGTACGGTGCCATGAGCGGATGCCATTACAATGAAGAGTTTGCCATGCACGATGTTGCCGATATGGAGTACACCGACAAGGAAGGCAACGAACACAAGGGTGGATATTGGACGGTAGATCAGATAGAGGAAGCCACCAAGAACAAGAATTTCCCGTCAGGATGTACACGCTGGGATAAATACGTAGCCTTTAATGCTTTTTGGGCCGATCTGTGCAAGGTTTTGGACGGAGAGGATATTATCGAAGCGGCATATGCCTTTTGGTTTGACGATGAAGACTGGATGCCGGGAGATAATAAAATATGGTCTTACATGTGCCTAAAATATAGCTATGAATGAACAATTAGACATATTGATTAAGCAGTCGGAAGACTTACCGCACTGGATGTTCTGTCGACTGCTTGCTATGATGCAATGGAACGTGCTCTAAAGATAGCCGAGGATGTTATTTGCAATGCTATACCGCTTATTGTTGCGGTAAAACTGGCTATGCTGTTAACCCTGTGTCTCTAATTCTTTCACATCCTCCAGTGCCCTATACAGTATGTATATGGTACTCATATTACTTTTAAATAGCTCCGTACTCACCCGTATTGATGCGCTATTTTTTTACCTAAATGTAGAAATGCCACAGTCGCACCACAACCACACCACAGCCTTTTTTATTCCCGTTTATGTAACATATTGATACACAACCGTATTGATGCGCTATTTTTTACCTAAATGTAGAAATATAACTGTTGCACCACAGTTACACCACAATCACCACAGTATAACTTTGCGGTTGAAGATAAGGACGTGCACAGCCTAACTTCATAACAATTTAAAAGAATATCGTTATGAAAGAATTAAATTCAACTCAGCAAGCAGTTATAATGAGTTTCTTTGCTCCATTTATAGATGCTATTGTAGATCGAGTGACTGAAAGTGTATTAATAGCCACTGCAAAGAAAGAACCTAAGTTCTACACCCGTAAAGAAACAGCCGATTTACTCCATGTTACTTTGCCAACATTGGCAAGGCTTACCAAAGACGGATTTATAGTTGCCAAACGTGTAGGTAGTAGAATCCTCTATGAAGCCGATGCTATTGATGAAGCTGTTAAAGATCAGATAATCTTTAAATATCGGAGGGCTTAACATGGAAGAAAAGAAAAGAGCGACCGAAGCCGCCCTCTCAACCGTAACGCTGCAAATATACACCCTTTTTCTATAACGCCAAATAAAAAACTTAATATTTTACTTTAACCGTATGATTTCTACCCCATATCATCGCATTATACAAAGAGGCGGCATATAGTTTAATCTCTTCGTTGCTTTCCAAGAGCTCCACCTTTAGCGCTTCTTTCATTGCGGTGGTATAAAGGTTTTGGTCTAATGTATTATCTTCCATAGCTTTTGTTTAAACAATTAATGATTTTCTCAATCTCTCGAATATCCTCTCTCTTTCTTCATAGGTGGCTTTTCTTCTTTCGTAAAAAGAACCAAACAATCTAATGTTTTCTCTTTCCGGACTGACTATATACATATGATATTTATCAAGATTACACACCAAGTAATCGCCTTTGTTGAACGAATCAACGCCAATAGGATTAAGCCCGGCAACATTATTTATCAGCTTCTCAACTTCATAGCGGTTCAAGAAGCATTCTACCCACTGCTCGTTATCTCGGTTGATTATATGGCCGTCATAGGTAACGGCCACCTCGTATGTGTCTTTCCCGTCTGAATGAAACAGCTGTCCTAAAAGTACACTGACGCCATAACCATTCTCAAACTCAACCACTCCTTGCATGTACTTATCAACATCTTTCATTAATTTCAGCTTTTTGATAAAATTTACCTCTTCCTCTGTAAAGTAAGGCTTAAACTCTATATCAGAGAAACTGTATTTTCTTTTAATATCTTTCATAATTACAAGTTTTAATTATCTGCATTTCACTTTTGTAAGCCCGTATTTGGCTAATCTTAGATACACCGTCCTGACGCTTACATTCAATATTTCGGCCATTCTACGGGGAGATATGCCGTCCTCCTTGTACATCTTTGTAATGTTCTCCTGTGAAAGAGGGTCAACAAATGCTTTCCGGGGTTCGGCTATTCCCATTCGTTTACGCGCCACTGCTGCATACGCTTCGTTTTGCTTATCCTTTGTTACGTAGATAACGGTAGTGTTGCTAAGGCGCAGAGGAACCAAGTTCTTTTCAAGCTGTCTGCGCTCCTCTATCAGGTGTTCTGCATCTCCGTTGACTGTCGTGTCTACCTTCTTGTATTGTTCAGGCAGACGGGCGTGTCTGTCTCTTAGTTTCTTTTCGGTTGCTCTCATTGTCTCAATATATTATTCCAATTCTATGATACCATTTGTCCGCATGGCTGAACCATCCAAGCATGAACGGTTTGCCGAAAATGGTTGCTTTGTAGAGTTTACTCATGTGTTAATTTGACTATTGAAATCGTTAATAAAGTTCCTTACTTGTAGGCTAAAACCTATATTTGTACCGCATTTGATTTGGAGCATTAACACCTCCAACCCGACGAACTGTCATTCGTCACCTTTCTTGTCCGTTCTCATTGAGAAAAGACATTTAAGCCCAATGTCCTGTAACTTTGGGCTTTTTTAGTTGCACTTGACAGGGTGCAGCTTAAAGCTTGCTAATACAGGTTAGTAGGCAAAACGGAGAGGAGGTGTTATTGTGAAAAATCAAATGCAAAATGAAAACGGCAAAACTCGTATTTTCTGTCGGTATATCATAAGGAACGGTAAGCGGATATATCCAAAACATTCCAAATACTTTTCTTTCTTGGTAGATAGTAAGAAAGTGGCGTAATGCTGTTTTAAGGGGATGTACAGGCATCCTTTTTTTTACTCATGGTTTATCACATCTTACATATCTAACCCCTAATATATTCAACATCCCTCGGCAATGAGGACAAATGTTTTTGCAGTAATAAGACCCTATTACCACTGCCGGATCTTTAACTGGTGCAAAAGTGCACAAATGAGACAGACTCGTATCTACCTTTTTATATCTTCTTAATTTACTCATAATTCTATATGTAAATGATAAGTATTAATAATAGCAAACAAGTAAATAGCCACAGTAATAATACAGTCTATACATATGGCCCAACTACCGAGGCGGTAGAATCTTGATAAAGACAAAGCCATCACCGCCAAAAATAAAACCCATTGACTTGTCATTAGTCCTGCCATTAATGTCATCCACTCAAAAAGATCCAAAACGCTCATTAAAAGAAGCATGGGGTGCTTTTTAAAATATGTATTCTTATCTTCTTTGGGAGAATGTATATATTCGTATGTACGATAATAAACCCTCTTACAGTTTAAGGCTTTCATGATTTCGTATAAAGCCAAAATACCTACAAATAAAAAAAATATATGCTTCATTACTATCTCTCCTTATTAACTTTATCACAGAACTCCATTAACCCTTCGTGTTCTTCTTTGGATATTTCTTTCCAAAAAGTGATTATACACACGCACCCGTAATCTTTATACAAATCACGCATCATGCGATTTAAATCAAAATCACCATCTTCAATCGAGCATACATCGCAGCATATTCCACCTGATTTGGATCGATAAGTATAGTAATAGTATTTTTTAATATCAATATTTCTTTCCATGTTTATATGGTATTAATTCGTTATATCTTTGTTTCTGCTCAATGTGCCAGAGCAAATCTATGTCAAGATGCTTGGCAAGCCCGAAAATCTTAATTAGAGAGTAGGATATATCTCTATCAATAAGATTTTTAGTAATATTGAAAATAGACTCTGTAAATGTTTTGCCAATGAATATGTGCGAATATTCTTCAAGCACTTCATCATCCAAACAGTCATTCTCCAACTTAATTTCACGCAGTCCGCACAAATCAAGCAGGCGGATAACGGCATCGGTAAGCTCATCAGGAACTGTATCTTTGACGTGTCTTTCAAACGAGCACTTAAATCGTTTTTCTTCTTCCACTAATGCGGAATAACGGTTAAACTCACGCTCAAAAGTCAATATACCTTTGAAGTATTTCCCTTTTCTATCTGCTTCCACTGCTTCCATAAGCTCGGATATGACAAGACAGAGGCAATGTTCGTTACTCAATTCTTCATCATGAAAACCATGTTCACAGGCGGTTTTATAGGCGCGATCGCGCAATTTATTTAAATTCATGTTTACTATTTTTAAAGTTTCTCATGTATTCACAATCTTCATCACATTCTCCAGACTTTAATGCGCAACTGGGTATATATTCTCCAAACTTATACTCAAAGTTATAACACAGCTTTTTGTATTCTTCCCGTCTGGCTTTGCTCATATTAGCTTTCATCTTAGCCTTGATTTGTTCCGACAAAACATCTTGTGCTGCTTTATCGAAAGTTATACATTTGATTTTTTCCATATCAATTATCTATTAATTTATTACTCAGCCAATTAAGCATTACAAACCATTCGTGATTGTCGCCTTTGACTACAAACATCATAGTATCATAGATAGCATTTATAGTACATATAGGCATAAACAATATTATAAATATAAAGCGTTTTAGTGCATTCATTTAGATTAATCTGTTATTTCTTTATCAATTAATATTCCGTTTCTCTTATCGTAATTCCTCATGCGAGGACATTTACCGTCACATTTCATATTCACATGCACATTGTTTGCTATGCCCGATATGAACGATTTTTTGTAACACTGCCCGCTGTAATGGCTGTAATGTTTGCAGCGCTCCCGGTATTCGTTTCTATTCATGGCTAATCAACTAATTCAAATTCGTAAACGAAAACATAAGGGTTGGATTCCCATGTGCCTTTGCCGGATACTTTATCTATGAGGGCGGCAAAGGCTCCACGAGGGGTGCAATAAGATTGAATGTCTCCTTTGTAATAATAAACATCCATAAAATGTGTATCTGCACTTCCGCATTGTCCTTTATAAATTCCTTCCTTAAAGCAATCTTCATCGGAAATGTTTTGCAACCGTTCTATCTTGATGTTGGTAATACGGATGTGATGGGGCATGAGGTCAGCGCGGACAAACATTTTATTAAAAAATCCGCTTCTCTTTGGCATTATAGGATAGCCATCTTCGTCCAATTCGTAATCAGGCATATTACCACAATCGCCATAGCTTTGCGCAATGGCAACAACTTCGCCAACCTTGTACGGAGAGGTAATAGTATCACAATAATATTCGGATGATATTTTGTCCTTTATGCCAAAATAAGTATTATCATCATCAGTTTTTAGTTTTTGTGATTCAGGAACTTTGACTATTACCATATCAGGACAACTACATTTCCAATAGTGTAACTTTTTATCTGTCACAATTCTCCTTGTCGTAGTCTTCCAACCTTCCAATACGGCTTGGGTTAAGCTGTATTTATCATTAAACATTATTTTCTTAGCCATAATCATATTAATCATTAAACAAATCAACAGCTTTCGCAACCCAATACCATATCACGAAATAAAAGGCGTATTTGGCTAATCTTTCGCAAGATAGTGAAGGCTCTAACCCGGCTATGAAATTCCACGTATTATACTCATATACACAAATTAGATATGATATAATGATAGAAACCAGTATATATATAAATCTTCTCATAATCATATAAGTTTTAATGCTTCAAAAATCCCGGCTTCGAGTGCTTCTTCGTAGGTATCCCAATTCCCACTATCGTTAGGGCCTTTGGCATCATCATCTTCCATCCATGTGCCGTTATTGGCTTTCACAATGATATATCCATAACCACAAGCATTACGGTATATTTCAATATGCAGGTTCTTGACTTCACGTAGCCACTTTTGAGCAAGAGATTGTGTAGGCTGAGAAAAGCATCGTTTTGGTAAATCACCGTTTGACATATTGTTAATATCAACAACATTTCTACACTCATTAAATCCTTTCTTTATCAGCATCTTCGCTGTCTCTAATGCTACAAGTTCTTCGGCCATAGTTATTGTTTTTTCAAATTAATAATCTTCGTTTCGTAATTATCAAGACCACTCACATTAGTACTGATAACTACTATGCTATCATTGATGTAAGTAATGCAGCCTGAACGTGTATGATGTGTTATTGGGTATTTTGCAGGAATGTCGCAACTGTGCAGTGCGACTATCGCTAAAAGAATAATTATCTTTTTCATATTTTAAAATGTTCAATCAGTTCGTTTACGGTAGCCTTGTGATAATGAGATAAATCAAAGTCGTTTGGCATCCCAAAGAAATCCATTCCAGGCAAATTACCGTCAGAGCCATCCCGATACATACCCCAATCTCCCTTGCCGTTGGTAAACCATTGATTGTCATCTGTATCATCCCTCAATGCAGCAATAGCTAAGAAAAGCTCTTCATTGGTTCCACAATCAATTCTTCCAGCACAATTCCATGTGCGATAAGGATTTGTAGCATCAAAAGCCCCTTTAATAATAATATGATAATTGCAGTTAACTGGTGATGTAGCAATACAAAACCTTTCATCTTCAATTACATCAGTAGGATGGTTGTATCCTAATTTTTCCAACTTCTTTCTTAATTCCGGTGTATTTTTGCGTATAAACGCTGGTGTCGAAAATCCCATAATTATTCCTCCTTATCTATCTTAATATCTGTCACTTTGCCACGATTGACGAAACGAAAACATTTCATTACAATACACAGAAACGTTTCGTATTGGCTCTCAAATTCATCGCATTCATAACGCAACGAGCAGTCACTGCAATCAGAATGCCCATTATACACTTTCTCTGCTTCATGCAGCACCCCGTCTATTATTATTCCGTTCTTTACTTCCATAATTAAAACGTCAAGATTATTTTTGTTTTTATTCTTACAGGCAAAGCAGATAACGTAGATTTTTCACTTTCCCTGCGTATATAAATCATATTATTGACTTCTAAACCTATTTCAGCTTCAAGGTGTTCTAAAATATGAGCTATTTCCATTTCAGCTTTCTCTTTCTTGTTTTTTACTTCTTTTATATCCATGATTACTCTCTTTTCAGTTTCTTTATCATATTATTAGCACAATCAAGCGCTATAATTATCGGTGCTTCACGTTTAGAATATGTGCCGCAAAAAGCAGGGTTGCTTAGAACTCCTTGCATTGCAGCCTTTGCCAGTTCATAACGCCTCTGTTCCCAATCAATGATTTCATCATCTTTCAAAACCTCAACTAAACTATTATGAATAATCGGGTCCGTAGAACCAATCTTGGCATAGAAACGACATTCAACATCAATTATTTCTCCAGTTTCTTTTATTCTCGCTTTCATTGTTCACCCTCTTTAAAATATATCCATTTTCAATACACCAGCACAGCATATTATATGCGTTTTCCAATATACCACATTGTTTTTATAATCTAAATCGTCAAACGTATAATTTACGTATCTATAACATATACAAGGCGGAAGTATTTGCAGTTGATATTCTTCATCATTGTATGTAATATAACTCGGCAGCTTGTCAAGAATGTCCTGCAAGGTGTAAGTGGGAATTGATTCATATGACATAAAACCACAAACTTGGAATTCTTTCTGCAAACTCAAAAACCATTTACCTTTGGATTTATCATCAACACGACTTCCATGCGATACTCTTGCCCAATACATACTTGCATCACTCGTATCCAAGCCAAGCTCCCTCAGGTGCTTCATCTGATCTATTGATAATACTTGTTTTGATTTCATATCTAATCTTTTTTTTAAACACTCTTACATAAAGCATTAAATTTGAATTTATCACAGTTTATAGTATCTCTGTTAAATCTGTCAGTGCATTTATAATAATGCTTACAGTTGTAACAAACCCTTTCAATCTTTTGCTTTTTCTTTACTTTAGGAAATTTCATATCTCAATCTCCTTTCTCTTTAATCCGTTCCAGTACATCCTTGTTGGCTTCGAGTATCTCATCGAAAGAGGGGATTTCGTTTTTACCAACATAATAAAACATAAGACCTCTGCTAACCATTGGCGAACGTCTTTTTAATGAGTTGAAAATAGATGTTGTTGGAATATTCATTTTAATTGAAGCATCTTTTATTGATTTGAAAACGTAAGCAGTTTCTCCATGTATGCAACAAATCTTTTTTCGATAACTATCAGTCGCATGCCCATAGGAGTTATTGTAAGACCTTGTACACCATTCCAAGTTATCAACATTATTATTTAAAGGGTTCTCGTCTTTATGATTTACCATCTCTAAATTTAAAGGGTTTGGTATAAATGCTTTTGCAACAAGCCTGTGCACAAACATTAGTTTCCTTTCCCCATTAATGCTAATTGTTACCTGAACATATCCATGAGAATCTATAGAACCTTTCATTATCCTTGGATACGCTCGTTTCCCCCATCTACTAAAAATGCTTCTAACTCGTCCAAAATTACTAACTTGATACCCAAACACTCCTTTTGTGTCTTTCCATACCTCTTTCATGTCATTATAAATTTAAGAGTTTATGAATATTCTCTATAACTTCTCCGTCTGTCAGTGAATCGTCCTGCATGATTGATTTAATCCGATTTGCAAGCCATTCAGCACCGGCTTTGAACCCTTGTTCAATGTCATATCTATCAAAATCGAAATGCAATCTATATTTCTTTGGAACTCCACGTTCTTGACATTTATCGTCAGCATATTTCCTTACTGCTTCTTCTACTGTCTGTTTCATTTCTTTTTGTTTTACCCAAATTTTTGAAAGGAGCACATCCTAATGAAAGGTTAAGTGTCAAATTCTAACTTATCATTATAACTGTTGGATATGCTCCTTTTTGTTGTTACTTTTGTTTCTATTATTCTAAAAGTCTAAACCTGATTGCGGAATCTCTCGTTTCTCGTAATATCCTGAACGAAGACGTTCTTCGACAAGACTTGGAGGAATTTTGTTTAGCAAATCCGCCACTGCGCCTTTAGGAAAATACATGTGAAATCCCCTGAGTGAAAATATATTTTTTTCTATAAATAAGTTTGCGCCCACCACATTATTGTTTAACACTCTCTCCAAGCGTGCAAGGAACTTTTTATCCCTGTACGCTTGATACTTCTGTAATATTTTTTTAATCATAATATATTGTTGTTAGTTAATCTTCCACCTCAACAAATTCTCCGCCTACTAATCTATACCAAGTATCAGCCTTGATATTTTTGCCGTCAACCACAACGGCTTTCCAATCGGAAACATTGTACGAGTTTTCTTTTTCCTCTGCTATAACCAAGATAGAACCTATACCTCCTCTGACCTTTACATTATTTCCTCGTGCCACTGCTAAACCGTTATTTCCAGTTGATGAACTACCTCTTGATGTCGCAGCACCATAATTACCAGCGGTCGCAGCACCTCTATCACCAGCGGTCGCAGGAAACCCAGGATTTGCATTATTCCTATTAGTGCACCGTTCCTTTACATAGGATACGGTTGCTTTCACAAGCCCTTTTATATCGAGTTTTGTTCCGATATGTATTTTAGAACAAGCGATCTTTGTATCATCCTCATCCGCATCCATATAACCGCTTCCCTCAACTTCGTGAAACTTATTCATACCTATATAAGCAGGCGGATAATATCCAAAGACATCCAATGGATGAAGACAAAAATGAAATCCATTTTCGCAAGCTCCTATTTCTCCTTCCTCCTCGTAGTCCTTGCCTTCTTCGTATTTAAACCCTCGGCATGTCATATCTGGATTAAAACCCTTGTATCCTTTTATTTTGGTAAACTCCTTTGGCAGAGTAACATTATCCGGAAGATTTGCTCTAAGTATCATGTACGCCATATAATTTGTATCAAATCCGGCTATTCCTGTACCAATAGCGGTGAGAAGAAATTCCCTTTCCGGATGCTCTTCAGCAAACTCTCGGAAGTTTCCTAAATAGATTATTAACTCTTCCTCGGCTATTTTCTGCATATCCTTATCCAACGTTGGGATGGCGTAGGACTGGCCTTGTATGCCTTCTGCCTGCCCCATCACTGCACCAAATTTTTTTACGGCTAATCTTGCCGCCCCTCCGGCATGATTACCGTTCATATTTGAACCAAAAACGAATATCTGATTTTCTGTAAGTTCCTGAATATTATCAGGAGTTAATTTCTTTTTCATAATGTATGTTGTTAGTTTAATTTATTCGTACATACTTACCTGCTATATCACACGCTCATCTCTCTGCCTCCTTAGCCTTAACCTTGCGTATTAGCGAACGGGCCTTGTTCCTCACGAGCTCCGTAATATCATCCGCGCTGTCCGCAAAGGAACACTGATAGACATTGTCCGTACACTCCGACATGAACTGTACATGGGCCTTAGCTTCTTTGCCTACCTGCATTATCTTATCGTACATCTCCAATCGGTAATCAGGATGATATTTCTTAAGAACTTGGTTAAAGTCCATTGTAAACGTTTCTATCATGTCACAGATTAGAATAATCGCATTGGTGCAAGTATTGATATACTCCCTGTCTTCGGGCGACATATCCGACATGAGGCTCTGCATATTCTCCGTTTCACCTTCGTAGCTGTCAAGATATTCACGTATTACCCGATCCTCTATCTTTTGCATTTTTTCCTTTAGCAAAACGGCTTTGGCGTATTGCCTGTTGATTATATACTGGGAATGCTTGTTCTTTAGAGCAATCATTTGGCTATCCTCTCTAATTGCTCTCCTCATTCTCTCTAAGACATCTTCGGGTAGGTCGTTTATAGTTAGTTTGTTCATTTGTTTTTATTTTTTTCCTTTAAATCTTTCGCATATTCTTCCGTATCGGTCACACGCACATACCCTATGACTTTTTACCATACAGAAGCATGAGTTTTCAATAAAATCTTTAGCGTATGCACATCTTCGACAATACACAGCAAAAAGGATTTCTTTTTTCTTTGGCATTATCTTCGGCTTTCTCCCTCTATTTTTACCACATTAAACATTTCTTTCACCCGGTCGGCGATATAGGCTCCATATCGTTGAGAAAGCTCTGTATCCGGGTCAAGATTCGTAGTCATGTGGGTATAGAAATTATATCGCTGCTCATAACGGAGTTGCAATACGGTCTGAATGGCATTAATACCCGTACCAAAGTGTTTGGCATCCATAGGTTCCCTTCCTACCTCGTCAATAGCAAGATTGTGCATGCACGACCTGTCTGTGTATAGGTTCAGTCCAGCAATACCTTTCTCGGCAAACTGCAAGGCAATTTCGGCAGCACTGGTAAACTGAAAGGTCAGCCCCACATCTGCACCACCAATACAATAACGGGCTATTTTTGCCGTATAGTTCTGCATCCCTTTCAACAAGGTGGACTTACCCACCCCAATAGGTCCATGCAGCAACAACCCCTTGCTTACATCAAATACTCCGGGAATCCCCCAAACCCATTGATAAAGAGCTTTCAGCAATTGGCGATTACTATCATCAACCGTAAAATTTGGCGAGATCGCTTTCATGGATGCAACAAGTTGATTACGCCAATACATATCAGCCTGTTCTTTACTCCATTGTTTCTGATTAGCTTTGCTTTCCAAATACGATTGATTTGATACCGGCGGAGCTTTCGTCCGGCTTTGTATCAATTTTCCGATTGTTTCCATTTCTTGCTTGAGATACAATTTCATTAAACTTAGAATTGATGTTGGTTACGCTAAAATTATCAAATATCCATCCCTCTTTAATTGATGAAAGAAGATATTGAAGTGCGTATAGCAGAGATTCATCAGAAACATCCATCTGTCTTTGTTCCCTCTGAAATCTAAGTTTTTTTAATAGTTGAGACATAGCCCCTGCATCTTTGGCAGTCCAATAATAGCTATCAGAGAAAGTTTTCTTGAAATAATCCTCAAAAAGAAAGCGGGCCTTTACGTTGATCGCTTTAGGCTCACTTTTCTTTTTCCCACCTCCCCCTTTCAAAGGGGGTGAGGGGGTATTATTTTTCTTTCTCTTTACTTTTACTTTACTTTGTTCATTATCCACATGATTAATTGAATTATTTGTGCAATTAATTGGATTGATTGCATTATTAATTAGATATTCAGGAATAATTTCAGTTTCTTTTCTTTGATAGGTGGCAAGAAGAAAACGCTTTTGTATTCCGAATGAAGTCAATATATGAAACTTCTCATAAAGCGAGTTGTCGAAAAATCCGACCTGTAAAGCTTTTACCATCACTTCCTTTACTGCGCCCTCGGAAACCCCAACTGTGTCAGCAATAACAAAAGGCAAATCTTCGTCCCACAAAATATAATACCCATTATTTTTATAGATATTACACAGCAGGCAAATAAGTATAGAAGTGGATTGAGAACCACAAGCACGTGAAATCTTTCTTATCTTAACGTCCGAAAAGAAACCGACATCCATAGGGAAATAATCTATCCCCTGTTTTGTAGGTCTGCCAGCCATATTATTTTGGTTTTAAACTCATATATTTAGAATCTTATATTAGTCAATTGTCTACCATTTGAAAATACAGCCCATTTACCATTACCACCATCAACCAATCTTAAATCTTCGACTTTTCCAAATCTATTTATGTTGCCACATAAATCTACAAACCAAGCTGTCTCTTTATCTTTATGCGGTCTGATAGCTCTACCTACTATCTGATAATATAAAGCCAATGACATTGTTGGACGTGCGAGGACAATGGTGTCAAGCTCTGGATAATCGAATCCACAAACCAATACACCCACATTCGCCACTACCGAAATTTCACCAGCCTTGAATGCTTCGAGAATCTTTTCACGCTCACCTTTGGGAGTGTCACCGGAAACAATGGCGCAACCAGAGATAGAGTAAGTAAGCCTCTCGGCTTCTTTTAAGAACCGGGTAAATACCAATATACCTTTCCGTTTAATGCCTGTTTTTTGATTATTAACAAGCCGTTGAACTATATGAACTAAGAAACTATAAAAATCAATTCGTTCATATTCTCGTTGTACCGATCTGTCTGTATAATCAGCACCAGTAGTGTTAACTTTTAAATTCAATTCGTTCCATCCGGTAGGATTCATTGGATAATAGTTCAACTTAGACAAATATCCCATATCAAGTAAAGTTGATACCTGTACATGATAAATTACCTCTTTAAATATTGCCGGACGTGTGCGAGTGATAAACTTTAGCATAGCCCCAAATTCCTGACTTGAAGAAAGCCTGTAAGGAGTTGCAGTAAGACCAAGTATCTTGCAATTACCACTTCAAAGAATTTTTTGTACATTCCCTCCTTGGGATTAACAAGGTGGCATTCATCCACGATGATGTTCTTGAAATGGGTGAACAGTTCGGGTTGATTCTTCACACTGCCGATGGTGGCGAATGTTATCCGGCTTATTTCTTTTGAGTTAAAGGATGCAGAATAGATGCTGCAATCAAGAATACCGTATGAACAGAGTTTCTTGAAATTCTGTTCCAGTATTTCCTTCGAGGGCTGGAACACCAAGGTATGTCCATCAAGTCTTGCGGCTATATCCGCTATAATAAGGCTCTTTCCCGATCCCGTAGGTAACACCATGATAGCATTTGTTTTCTTCGCCTTGTTGTTGAAGAAAGAAACGGCAGTATCAGAGGCTTTCTGTTGATAGTCTCTTAATTTGAATTGCATATCGGTATAATTTCAAATTCTATTCTTGGATTTACTTTGTCGATAAACTTCTCTGCTACTATCTTCACACAATTACGGTCATTCTTGATAGCTTTACATCCTTGCAAACAATCGAGAACCGTTTTAAAACAGTTGTCAAGATCAGGGCGTTGATTCTCGTAAAATACGTTCAAATGAAGTTCAAACAATGACGATATATTTCTATTGCGGTATTGGCTACATTGAAGATAGAAAGACTTTTCGTATTTCTTTAATGCCGGTTGTTTGGCAAGACTGCCATGACCATTCAATGTGACCACTTTGTAACAATTGGATTTACTTGGGACTTTCCCATGAATAATTTGTTTCATAAGCCAAAATATCTGTTAGCCGCCTGTTCATCATGTAAGCGGACTATATTTACTAATTCAGTACACCTTCTGCGAAACTCTCGGTTTCCATCATATAGGTCGTGATGATTTCTACACATTGGAACTACATTCCATTCTTCAGTATAGTATTCAGGATAAAGAGAACGAGGTAACAAATGTGCTGGGTCAACAGCCGGACGACCGCACAAACAGCAATAAGGAGATAGGTTTCTCTTTATCTTATCCATTTCTCTATTTAGTTTTGCTTGTTTACTACTTACTCTCTTCATATTTACCTAATTAAAAGCCCCGAAGCGCATTCTTCGGGGTACAACCATTATTTATTAACTCTTGCCATTTATGTGTGGCTCACATCATTCCATCGGGAACACTATCCGTATGCGCATTACAGAAATATCCATTTGCAACTAAATACTTTCATGTCCCCTTTCTAACACAAGTTTGTGGAGAAGCCCGGGCTCGAACCGGGACGAGTTTATTCGGCTTGTTACTATAGCATGACTGCTAAGGTGGAAAAGCACCAACTTCCTATTTCTATTACACTCACCGCGCTACCCACGGCGTGCCTACCAATTACACCACTTCTCCATATTCACCTGCCCAATCTTCACAGGCCCTTGTTCCCGGATAGGCGGTCAAACCACACCGGGAATATCTACTCTAACTTTATACTTAAATAATTACTATTAAACCTCATCTTGCAAGGTATTAGTATAATTATCCAGTATATACGTTTTTTCTTCATCAGTCAATGAATATGCCTTAGACATAAATTTAATAGCCATGTCCTCGTTGTTGTCGGAAAGTGGATAATAATCGGTGGCAAACTTCCAAACAAGACTTTCTAATCTCTCGTATTTCATATTGACCTCTTTAACCCTTTCACGTATCTCCGAAACAATGCCAGACGATTCTTGCAATTGGTTTTCATATTCCTTTTGGTCTTTCTCGGCTTGCTCTTTCATCGACTTGTTCTGCACAGCGAAGTCAATGATTTTATTGTAGAGTTCATTGGAGTAAGCCCAATTAGTCTGAATGGAGAAATCTGAATCCCCGTAAAAGGAATATCTGTCTTGTTTGACGAGATATTTGTAGTCGCTCCCCATTTTTTGCCAGTCATAATCAACCTTACGCAAGGTCTTTGCTTTTATCAATGCTTTTGCAACCGCATTTGCCTCTTCCATATTTGTAAAGGCAAATCCGGAAAGGATCGGAATGGTGAAAATTTCCAAATCAGCAGGCTCAACCTCAAACAGTTCGGGAACTCGTGGCCTATCCATGATTTTGATGCCTTCCTCCATCATGCGGAATTTAATCATTTTCTGTACGTCTTCCTCCGTTAGAGCAAGTATTTCCTGCTCGGTCATTTCGTTAATATTCTTCATGTTTTTATTTGTTTAAATAAACTGACCCATTATATAAAATCAATAATCTTTGTTTTGGCAATAGCATCCAGCTTCATATCTTGAAGTCCCTGCTTCATGTATTCCGCCGCCTTTTTGTTTGCATCATCCATATTCTTTGCCGATATGAGAACGTAATATTTATTCTCTTTTTCCTTTCCGTTGTCGTCAACGAAAACTTCAACAAGGGTTATTTTGTAAAAGAACTCATCAGCCTGCTTCTCATTGACAATCTCACGTATCTTGCTACGGCTGATTGCGAAAACGTCACAATTACCGTTGTATAGTTCATTGCCTTTTAGTTCGACATGACCGAAAAGTTCATCATCGGTAATATATTGTTCGGTGACTTCTTTTTCTTCTCCTTTGTCATTGGTCTTGTTTACCTTCAGCTTTAGTTCGTAGTACATTATTGTTCTGTTTTAAAATTTGTCTTTTAATTTTCTTGTTAAGCTTCCCGACAAAACGTCCATGCTTCTCCGTCGTTCCATCGGGCAGGCATTCCTTGTAGGAGTAAAGCAGCTTTTGCAGGAGAAGCACTTCTTGTTTTATGAGGGTGAGTTTCATTGGATTAATGATATAAAAAGCGAGGTAACATTATAATAATGCTACCTACGCTTGATTGATTATAATTCATTCCTTGATGTTAATTAGTTCTTGATGAATAAGGTATATAGTGCTTGCATCATTTCTAAATAGCTCTGCATTGCCTTCATCGACACATGAAGCGTAATTAAACAACAGTTGAACAAGTTCGTCTGCAAGTTCCCTTGGCGACAAGGATTCATTGAACAACTGATTGAACCCGGATAAATCATACTGCTTTTCAGTTCTCATATCCAACTCCTCCCCACATAAGACGAAACGTTTCCTTTCCTTTCGGAGTGACAAGAAGCTGCGTACCTGCGTGCCCGTTTTTCTCAAAGTCCTTTAACTCAAAGTACATCGGTACGTATTGGGAATACGGTTTAAGCTTCTCTTTTGCGTCTCTATATAGGTATTTGTTGTCTATAAGCAATGAAATAAACTTGTTTTGAGGGACGTGTATCTGCTTTGCTGTGTCCCTAAGATTGGTAAGCAAGTTCCTTGATACCAGATTGTCGAAATATACAACTTTCGGTCTGTTCATCTCGTTTTCAAGTGCAAGCTGTTGGCGCACCTTTTCTTCCTCTATCCATTTCTCGGCTCGTTTGATTGGGTCGGAAATCATGTAGGAAGGAGAAGAAAGCTCCTTTAGCTTATGTTCACAAGCGATAAAATATCGTCGAGCCTGCTTCCCTTTTTCGTTTCCCTCCATCATTGATATTTCTTTAGCTGAATCAATGGTTAGAGCATATTCTGTCAATGGTCTTCCTCCATTAGGGTTTTTCATAAAATTCTGAAAAACCTCAAAATCTTGGTTCTCAATTAAATCGCACTGCTCTATTCGGTTTTTAATCCAATCGGCAAACTGTTGTTTGCTTTCAAGAAACGAATGAAGAAGTCTTGCGCTTACTGCTTTCTTACCGTTGTAGTCTTGTAGCGGTATAAGTTCACCGCCTTCATTTGGTAGGGATGTTCCAAAATAGGAATTTCCCGTTTGGAATAAATTTGTTGCCATAGTTGTAGGTCTTTTTTTTGGCATTATAGACAGAAAAACGACTGTCCTTTCCCGATGACCTACACCAATGAATGGCAGGGAGAGCATTAACTTCTCCACTCGGGGGTAACAGCCGCTATATTGCAGCAAACTTGCAAGCATAAAAAATGCTCACTAAAAAGCGAGCGTCACTCGCCATTCATTATGTAGGTCGCTGCAAATATACTTCCTTTTTCTAAAATACCAAAAGATTCATAGAATTTTTCCTAAAATGGCAAATCGTCATTTTCTTCAATTTGCGCAGCCGGAGCTTCCACCGTAGCAGCCGCATTGCTTGAACCCTCAAACTCATAAGGCTTGAAGTCTCCAAGATAAACCTTTGATTTGGCCTCTGCCTCCGTCTTGTTCGCGTCCCTGTATTGCTTTGATAAAGACTGCTTGCAATAATGCGTCTTCCCAAACTGGCTCGGTTCTCTTCGCTCATTAACATTAAGGCCAAGATATACGGACTTCGCTTTCAGATTTTCGTCCATGCTTACATACAAGTCATTTTCCTCAATGGGAATAATAACACACTTTTTGTTTTTAATTGTTGCTATGCCTGTCTTTTCAAGTTTTAGCAAATCTATGCTTCCGGTTAAATTCATTTTTTATTAAGTATTTGATTAATAATTTCATTTGCAGCCTTTATCCGCTTCTCGAATTCGGCTATTACAGATTCATCCCTTGTTATCTCTACAATGTGAATGTTATGTTTCAATAACGGGCAGAAAACAACAAAATCGGCTTTGTTCAAACCTGTACAGGACATCTCCGCTTGTGTTTGGTAGAAGTATATAGGATTTACTGATTTAAGTGTATCGTTATCCTTGATCTCGTTCATATACTCCATGAACTTTTTAGGAGTTGGGCATTTCACCTCTACCACCTTTCTTAAAGCATCTTTAATTGCTATCCGGTCAGGTGAAGCGGAAAAGTAAGGTATTGTAGGATGCTGTATGCTTTCGCACTCTTCAAGTTCGCATCCTGTGACAAGTTGGTAACGTTCTGCCGCGAAGTCCTCGACCTCATGTCCCCAATCGGTATATTTATTACTGAAACTTACTTGCTGCTGGTATATCTCGAAGTAGTAATCGTCTTCAATGTATTTCTGCAACAAATCTCTCTCTGCGCACACTTCATATATATAGGAAAGGGCTGTCTTTCCAAACAGTTCCCCTTTTTTCCCGCTTGTCATAAGGTTTCCAATGCAACTTCCCGTAAAAAAACCAATTCGAGACTTCAACCATTCACTTGAATCTTGTTCTATCATTGCGCTGGCTGGTTAAAGATTTCACCTGTTGTTTTATCAACTACCGGTTCCATTGCCTTTCTCATAGCCTCTTTTTTTGCTTCCTTGCTTCCTCTGATTGGCTTCATAAGTTCATCAACGGTAGTATCTCCGTCTTTCAGAGACTGAACAATTCCAAGAAGCAGCGCTATTTCATTCGCTTTAATCTGATTGATTGTTTGTTTGCCGCACAACTTAATTGTTTCCTCCTCTGTAATACCGTATTCATCAAACAAGAAGTCTATTGCACCTTTTCTTCTTTTTATTATTTTTTCTTCATCGGATAGATCACCGGTGATAAATTTTTGTGCGGCTTTATATACCTTTTCAACCACCGCTTTAGGAACAACGGCAAACACCGCATTTCTGTATGCAATGCTATTTGCTGCATTTCCGGTAACGGTAATCATATCATCGCTGAATCGATTTCCATTTTTACCTACAATGCTTCTTCTCACCTCAAAGGCAGAGGCTACGTTAGCTTCCAAATCCCAGCAGGTGCCTCTACTGATTATTTGCTTGTCGGTGATTTGAACTACCTTAGCTTCTGTTCTCATATTTCCCCAATTGGAAACAATAATCTTTGCAAGGTGAACGGACGGCCCGGTAATAGGCTTTCCACCGCGAGGTAACGCATACCCGCAGCTTTGAGCCGTTTCTGCATCCATTGTTGCCATAGCAATAGAATTGTCAACACACCTTTTGATACTTCTTGGATATTGTTTTGCTGTTGCAACTTGACTATCTACGTTTGCGCGTTCAACCGCATCTACCTGTACGATTTGAACATCTTGTGCTTCTACTGGAAGCACTTCATAATTTTCTAAACCCATTATTTCTATATTTATTAGTTTAACAATATCTTGATAACCCCTGACTGACACAAAGGCTTATTCTTTCTTCTTCAAGCTCATCAGGTGTGTAATCGTATTGACTACATTCTATCTCTGTGCGCAACTCCTCTATATCTTCCTCTATAAGCTGGATAATTTCCTCCTTTGAAGAATATCCGTATTCAGGAAGATACGCCAAAGGAGAGGACCTAACTTTATTCAGTTCCTTATATAATTCTTCAAGTTCATTTTCCATTATTTCTTCTATTGAACCGCCTGTACAAGGTTAAATCAAAACGGTGCGCACTTCGTTTATCTCGCGGCTTTTAGTACAGTAATAGCACTACCTTATTGCGGTTATTTATATTGTTATTGATGATTTCCAACTAAAAACCGGACTATCTTCTCAGACCGCCCGGCAACCTAAACAAATATTTAATCAGAGAATTTAAAAGTTTTCCCTGCTAAAGTATCTTCAATCACCAGCTTACGTAATCTTCCGTCACCTTTTCCGGCTTTCTGATAAGCATCTTTCATAACCCAACAGTTATCTTTCAAGCCCATATTATTAGCTTTTTGTTTGCAGCTATCATAAAACTGGCATGTGACGCACCACTTTCTTATTGGTATTCCGTATTGGTTTTTGCAGTATTTCATGTTTGATTTTGATTTTAAATTAGTGATTAGTAATTGTTCTCGTGAGCGTTCCGATGTTAAGCCTTACCACTCGCCTTACGGTGAGCCACGAGAATATATATAATAAGCGTGTACGGCCGCCTTCCATTACCACCGCATACTTTACACCGATTTTAAGACTGTATCGGACGCTTATGTTGTCTTTCTGACCTGTTGTTTCTCGCGATACGGGCGCCCAAACCGCATACTTCTCTACCGTAGGACATTTCGGTGCGAGAAACAATCACGATAACCAAGCCTATACGTAGTTTCGGCGTTTCCGCTATACGTAATCCTTAGTTATATTGAAACAAATCCGAATATCAGATATTCAAACTTTGTCTCACATTCAATACGTCAAAGAACGGTGTATCTTGCTTCCTCTGCACGAATCGAACGTGCAACAATCGCTAACCGGAACAGACCGGAAACGCTAAACCCTTACGAACAAATAACCTTAGCGATGCTCTAACCATTGAGCTAAGAGGAAGGAGCGTTATTCACACAACGCGGTTTTTTAAAATTCGATACTGTCGTAGTACCGTTTGTTTTTCATGTATTCATTTACGACTGCCGATCTTGAATTATCGCTTATCCTGCTGCTGATAAAGTCGTATTTTTCAGAGCTTATACCGGATAATACATCATCATCATACTCTACGCGGCCACCATATATACATCCTGCCATAACAACCATAATCAATGCTATTCGCAGTCCAAGACTTGTGATTTTATTCAAATTGAAGCTTCTCATCTTTCTAAATATTTAATCAATGACGCTTTTCTAAATCGGAGCAATCTCCCGTTTTTAGTATGTGGAATACTGTCTATATTGTTATACAAGGTACCAACAGAGCATCCAAGAATATTTGCAGCCTCTCCTACTCCAATCCATTCATCGGAACATTCAATTACTGTCTCCTCCACAAGCCTTTTCACGTCTTTGCGCATAAGCTTATACAGTTCTTCTGCTAATATTCTTGCTTCTGTACGGTTCATGATCTTTTTATTGCTGTAATTGTTACTTTCCATTTTTTAGTATCAATAGATACTTTATATCTCTCTACGTCCGGTCTCGGGTCTGCTAATGCGGTTCTATACGCGGTGGCTCTTACTGAATCACAAGCTCTATAATCGGGCATATACACTGTAAGTGAACTTCCCGGCTTAATCTTTAAAATTTCTTCTCTCGTTACTTTCATACTATTTATTTCACCTATTTTCTATGTTTTATTTGATTTTATTTAGAAAATTGTTATTTTTGCCATCAACAAATACTAATAAGCGGTTTTTATAGCTGCTTCTGTTTTTTATGTATTGTTGCTGTCGTTCTATCGTTCTAACAACAATGCAAAGATAGTATACGTTTTATATACTACAAAATAAATGGTGTATTATTTGCACACTATTCTATATGTTATAAAACATATTTTATGTAACTATTTGAATTTTAAGAGTATGGAAAACTATGAAAAATACAGTAATACGGAAATTCTCTTAAAAAGAATGATAAATGGAGATTATATTGACAAAAATGAAATAGACCCTTTGTCGTATAAATTATTTAAAGATACTAAAGTTTGCACATTTCTTGCGGATGGCAGTATCTGGTGTTGTAATAAAAAGCAAGCGGAATATCTAATAGAAGAAATCCGCTCAAAAACAGATAAGGGAAAACGAGAAAAGGAAGCGGTTTTTCATCAAAGACTAAAAACTGCCATAGAAATAGCAGGGGCGATAATAGCTATTGCAGTTTCTATTTTACCGTTTTTATAATAAAACATATTGCTATTACTAATAATGAAAGAGAGATAATGAATAAATATAAACGAACAGCCCGAGTAGGTTTTACCTCTATTTTAATAAGACCCGTATGCGTCATATTGAATCTGATTTTATCAAATTTCAATAAAAACCATATTTTACGGATTTCTTCCGAAATAGAAGAAATGGGTTCTACGAGACTTTCAGGGGATTCTATTTTATTCATCAATAAGGATAGTTTTTCAGCCACGAGAAGACTGCCGCAAGATGAGATGTAATAATCACGCACGCATGGATGGGTAGAAATGAAAGCGAAGTCTTTCAATTCATCCTCATTAACGATTTTATCATACGTGTTTGATAATTGACAAAAACGTTCTTTTGACATCTTTATCTCACGAAAGGGGATTTCTGACATATCAGAAAAAGCTTTTTTAAGCTTTAGCATATAATCTTTGTCTTCTTTGGAGTATTTCATAATTCGATCTTTGAAATGTTGATACAATCGGTTATTAATTAAATTTAAAGGATAGCTGTACTTTCACTTTTTTAAACCTGTCATTTGGGAGGTTGTGTAATTGGACTATCTCATTAATGGAGTTTGTACACATAGAATCAACCAATTCATTGTATTTGTCTCCATTGTGTCCTTTTATCCACCGGAAATATACAGAGCTAAGAGTCTTTACACGCTCGTTGTATTTGATTATCAAATCTCTGTTTTTTTTCGGCTTCCAAATACCGGAAAAGACGTTGATCGCATATTTGCTGTCTGAATATACGATTAAATCAGAACCTTCCGGGACGGAACAAACGGCACTTATAATAGCAAGCATCTCCATACGGTTGCTGGTTGTATAAAGAAAACCTTTTGAAGCGGTTTTTACAACTTCTCCCTTATGGATTATCAGATAGGCTGAACCGCCTTCCCCGTACACTGATGTGTTTTGGCATCCTCCGTCTGTATATGCTATATATTTACTCATTGTCTTGGTGTATATATTAAATTATTAATTATATAATCATACGCATGATGCGTATCGCGTCACGTGTGCATACGCTACGCTATGTTTTTAGTGGTCTTTTTTGGGAATATGGCATAAAAATTAAAGTTTAAACGTTATCAGATCGCAAGAATAAACATACCTGTTTGATACGCGCAAACGAATCTCGCTACCACTCCTGTATAAGTAACCATTCAGACCAGTTTCTTTATAAAAGCTGTTTGCCAGCTTTGGAGAAAAGTCTGAATAATTTAAGCATACACGAACAGACTGTTCAACTCTGCTTACAAGTCTACTTAAACACAGTCCGTCAATAAGGCGTTTGGCTTTCGCCTTACATACTTTGGTTATATCCATGATACGCTTTCTGCTCAATCCGGTAAAGGCATTATCTGTACGTAGCATACGCTTACATTTTTTGCGGGCTTTCCGAAGCTGGTTTATAGACTTCGCGTTTCCCTTAGCTATGTTAATGGTATCTTCACAGTCTGATTGCTTGCTTATATGGTTAAGCAATACAGACTTCCTGATAATGTCTATAATATCTTTCAATGAGTATTGACATACAATCGGGCTTCGCTCTGATTTCGGCCTATCGCTCATCAAAGCTTTTGTTCGACTATATGTCTTACATTCAAAGTCTAACCTGATATGATATGATTTTTCTCTCTTAAGCGAAGTGGCTACAAGATCTTTATTGTCTCGTTTCAGTAAGCCGTATTCAATGCCGCTATTGATTATACGGCACATTCTCGTTGACCCAATACCAAATAAGTCCTTACACTTGCTGACAGTAGCCGATTGTATTCTTGATGAAACAAACGTTAGTTTGACGAGCACAGAAAAAGCAAGCGCTTCAATAAATCGTTTATCATTGATTGCCTGCTCTGCAAGTCCTATATTTAAATATAACGTCTGTTTCATATATTGACATAAACAAAAAAAATCCGTTGCTAAAGTCAAGCGGCAACGGATTTCCATATAGAGAGGCCCACGTTAGGGCGATTGTTTAATCATGTATCTGTTGCCGCTTGACTTGCAACGGGTGCAAAGATAGTATATATTTTGTATACTATTAAATATTTAGAGGATATTTATTAGAAACTAATAGTTAAAATTAAAAATTATGGCTACAAAAACTTATTCGGAAAGGGTTTTTCAGGGAATATCACTGTCAGGAGTAACAGATTATTTTATATGGAATAATTGCGATGCCATATCAAAGGCGCAAATGTCTCATATAAGGACTGGAAAAGGAGGAGCTTCTTTAAGTATAATAGAATCATTGTGCAATAATTTCCCCCAAGTCAACGCCAACTATATTCTTACCGGTAGAGGATCAATGTTTCTCGAAAACAAAATTAGCGCTTTATCCGAAGAAAGGAAAGAGGATGACAGTGATGTATCGCTTACCTATGATGAGCTTTCAAGGTTGCACAAAACAACAGTTTTAAGGTATGAAAGGCTATTCAAGAACCTTAAGAGTGAGTTTGAAAAACTTAAAGAAACTTTCATAAAAGTAGACGGAGAACTTAATAAGACTCTTGAGGATGTAAGGGCTATAACAAAGAAGCAAAAAATAGCATAAGGACAAACCCTATAAATATAGAGCTTGCCCCCAAATATTTACATCCCCGTTGCCTTTGGATGTAATATGCTCATTTTGGTTGAGCGCTTGTGTTGTGACATGAATTTGTAATTTTCAAAATCTCGCTCCAATATGGATATTTTTTCGTGTGCTAATTCAAGGTCCTCAGATACGCGCAATAATTGTTGCGCAATAAGTTTACTCTGCTCCATTAAACGGAGTACAGAAAGGTTGACTTCTTCCATATTGCTTATTTTTTTTAAATTGATAGTTAGGTCTTTTTATAACACTATTATTTTGCAAATGTTTAAAAAGCAAACATGTTATTAAACATGGCAATATAAAACAGATTTATCACAAAATACAGAGATAACATTATAAATGAATACTTTAAATGAAAACTAATACAAAAAATAATACAGAACAAAAAGAAAGGGCAATAGACAGATTGAAAATATTCGCCGAATATGCTCGAAGCGAACTGGGAGTAGTGAAAGGACTTAATTCATTCGAGCAGTATTGCAATATCGGAAATGCGTATATTTCTAATTCCGACAAAAAAGGTAGAGGAAAAGGTTCAATAGGAAGTGACGTGATAGCAAACATATCCGAAGTCTTTCCGATGCTGAATGTGAAATGGCTGTGTACAGGAAAAGGAGAAATGATAGACGAACAATCTAAGCTTGAAGAGAAGATTGAAGCCATAAAAAAGATACTAATGTGATACCACAGTTGTTTTATAGCAATTATAACATTGATAACCAATAAATTATATAATATAAATTAATCCCAAGCGGATCACTTAGGAGAAATGAAAATACTCCGACAAACTAAGACAAAGCTCTTTAAACCACTGGTTTAAAGAGCTTTTTTCTTACTCGCCTACGACAGAAAAAAGACCTCAAAAAGCCACCCTGTGAAGATTAATCGTTACTAATTCGTTACGGTTTTCCGTTACGATAAAAACCGTAACGAATTTATAGGTAAGTCGCTCATTTGTCGAATATTGGCAGTCGAAAGTCATAGCCGTTACGGAATGAACAAATTAACTTTGCAACAAGAAAGGAGTTACGGTATGAAATCGACATTCAAAACACTCTTCTATTTAAAGAAGAACGAACCGAAGAAAAACGGTCATGTAGTAATTATGGTGCGCATCACGGTGGACGGTGATCAGGTGCAATTCAGCAGCAAGCTGGACATACACCCCGACAATTGGGACACGAAAGCGGGAAGAGCCGTCATCAACAAACAGAGTGCGGACAAGAAAGAAAACCTCAGGGTATCCTCACTTAACAAGACACTGGACGAGATACGTTCGGCCATCACCATGCACTACACACGCATGATGAACGTGGACGGTTACGCGCTGCCGGAAAAAATCAGGAACGCATTCCTGGGATTGGAGGAAAAGGAGAAAACGCTCATCAGCTACTTCACCCAGCACAATGAACAGTATGCAAAGAAGGTCGGCAAGACTGCCACGCAAAAGACCTATTCCCGCTACGAACTGACCAAGCTGCGGATGATAGAGTTCTTGCAGAAGGAATACAAGTTGTCGGACATTCCCGTGAAGGAAATCACCGTCACCCACATCGAGAACTTCTACCTTTATTTGCGTCAGGAATGTGAGGTAAGCAACAACACCGCCATGAAATTTGTACAACGTTTCCATACGATACTGTTGTTCGCCCAGAAAAGCGGATTGAGCTTTATCGATCCATTCGGGAATTTCAAGTTCAATTTTGACAAGACTGACAGAGGGTATCTCACGCAGGAGGAAATCGACACGATCTATTACAAGGAGTTCAAGTCAAAGCGGTTGGAACACGTGCGTGATGCTTTCATCTTCAGCTGTTATACCGGTTTGCCTTACTGTGACATCTATACGCTTTCAAGTGAGGACATAAAGATCGGTGTGGACGGCAAGAAGTGGATTATGAAAGACAGGGGTAAAACCGGAGTGGAATCATTCATTCCCCTACTGCAAATACCGTTGGATATTCTCGCCAAATATGAGGGCAAGTTGAAAAACGGAAAACTGCTTCCGGTAATCAGTAACCAGAAGATGAATGAATATTTGGCGGAGATAGCTGCTATTTGCCAGATCAACAAGCGGATCACCTACCATCTTGCCCGGCATTCGTTTGCGACGGAAATCTGCCTTACCAAAGGCGTTCCCATTGAGAGCGTGTCCAAGATGCTCGGACACACCAACATTCAGACCACACAGATTTATGCCCGTGTGGTGGACAGAAAGTTGAGCCATGACATGAATATGCTGAATCGAAAACTTAAAAGTATGCAAAAAGGTACGACGCAAAACGCTGTATGAATAAACAAATCATTATATTGTCACACCATTTAAAAACAACGCCTTATGGAAAATAGAGGATACATCACCATCACCGGTTTGGAAAACAAGGATGAACAACCCATCGTCAGTGTAAAGATAGAGAACGGCAACGTATGGATGACCAAGCACGAACTTGCCCGTCTGTTCGGAGTGTTCGTGCAGACAATAGACGCCAATGTGCGCTCCATCTTCAAATCCCGCCTGCTTTATGACGGCGACGTGACCATAACCGAGAAACAGGACAAAAGCATCGTTACCTATTATAATCTGGAAGCGATCATATTTCTCAGTTTCCGCATCAACACCTATTGCACGAAACTGTTCCGTGAATGGGTACTCAACTCCCTGTGCGAGTACAAACGCCTGCAAGAGAAAAAGCCCGAAGTTCTTGTCGTTTTCAATCCCGGCAGCAACCGGACAACCATTTCTTATAATTGATGTGCATAGAAGCCTGTAAATAGCGAGCCTTGCCCGAAAATCCGACGGGCAAGGCTTTTTTTTCTCCTGAAAATCCTATCTTTACACCAAATAACAGTGTCATGATAGAAAACCTCACCATATCCATATCCTTCAGCGAAGTAGAGGAAGCCCATGTCGGCAACTATTTCCACCTTTCCGAAATGTCCGGCGAGTTTCTGATTATCCAGAAACCCGACAATACCTTCTACTTCCTTTGTTCCAATGATTGTGACATCGTGGGCATCTGCCAATCCTTTGATTGGTATATTGTATCAAAAGACGCTTTTAATGACCGCCTGATAATCGGCATTGGTTTGTCGGATAAAGAAAGCATCAACGGAGAACTCTATCGTGTACAGGATGAAACCACGCTCATCCTTTGGCGTGACATACTCTGCTTTACTTTCGAGAGCGATTTCGTGCGCCGGTTCTTCCCGTACAATACTCACTTCAAAGGCAAGATGCGTATCGACGGAGCACTGTGTTTCTATATTCACGATTATTACCCGACCAGATGCAAGGACATATCGGTATTCGACAGAAAGACGAGTAATCTGGTATTTAGATTTAAGGAAGGCCGACAAGCAGCCCTTGTCGCCAAGATCTTCTCGCTTTGTATCGCCCGGATGCCGTTCTTTAAAGAGAAAGCCGCCAACGCCGTGCTGATCCCCATACCGGCGGCAACCCGTGAACGGAACATCACCCGTTTTGCCCGTTTTTGCAGCCTTCTCTCACATCGGCTTAAAGTTGTGGACGGTTTTCGTGCCACATGGATAAAAGAAGACCGTGAGCAGATGAAAGGAACTCACGGACAAGACAAGTTATCCAACTTGATCTTTCATCCCGATTATTTTAAAGGCCGGGACGTATTTTTAATAGATGACATTATCTCTTCCGGCGAGAATTTCACGCAAATGAAACGCAAACTGATACAACTCGGCGCAAAATCCGTTACCGGTTTGTTTTTAGGTAAAACAGTAAAATCTGAAAATCTATAGTAATATGGCAATCAAGAAATCCCAAATCGAAAAATGGATAGTCGCCCAAAAGAAACATCGGCTATCGGATACCCATGTACAAATGGCACGTGAACTTGGACTCAACCCCGACAAACTCGGCAAGATAGACAACCACCGGCAAGAGTCGTGGAAAGCCCCCTTACCGGAATTTATAGAAGAGATCTTCTATAAACGTTTCAAAAAGGAACGTCCTGATATAGTCAAGCCCCTGAAACAAATACTTAAAGAACAGGAAATAAAGGATAAAGAAAAAAAGAAGGAAAAAGAAAAACGGCGTAAAGAGCATGAACAGGAACAGATGAATAACGGAACGGATGAAGTTCTTCCATTCTAATCCTCAACCCCGATAGCGGAATAAAAGCCGCATCATTATCGGTAGAAAGAACGTTCCCATTTCTCCGAAACCGGAGCGATCTTTCATCCATACAAAATCGTAGAAAAGTGTTGTACAAGCAAGCGTGATGAATCCCACATTGTCCGGTACAACACCTTTCTTTTTTCCGTTTTTGAAATAGGAAGGCTTTTATTATTATCTGTATATTTTTACTCTCTGATTTCCTCAAAGGCAATATCTATCGCATCATAGTAATCGCCGTCATTAACGCTTAACGCAGCAACAAGGCTGTTCAATGTCCGAACTGCGTCCAAACGCTTTTCCGTATCATTTTCATCCAGATTACTCAAGACATCTATCGCACAAGTCAAATGCCCTTTCATCTCTTGCAATGTAGATAAACTCTGAATGGGAAACAGATAGAAAAGCCCATCTTCTGAAGACCGGACTATTCCTTTCAGGGGAGTCGATTGTAAATCCATAACAATAAGGTTATTATATTAAATTGACGTAACGCTGCCGGATACTACGTTCGAGGTATCGCCAAACACCCAGTGTAAAGTGAACCGACAGGTTACGTCAAAGTATAACCTACCCGGTTCATTTACCTTCACACTTTTGAAATTGGCGATTTCCGAACGTTGGTAAACGAACACATTACACGATGCTATTTGCATCGCTAACACAAAGGTAGAAATTTTTTCGTATTAATCACCGCTTTATGCATAAAGGATTTATAACACAACGATTTTAAGCAAAGTTTAAGGCTAACTTCCTTCGGGGTATTTCTCTCACTGTTTTCAGTAGCCATCACTCCACATTTAAAACAAAGGAACGAATTAAACTAACTTATTCAAGTGCAAAGGTACTTCGGGTTCTTAACGGAAAAACAAGGTCAAGCCGTTCCGGTTTTGAAAAAAATCTTCCCTGCGCCATAAATGGCACGAGGTATTTTTTCCAAAAACCTTGTTTTTCCTGAACCCTACCTTTTGACGCACATGAAATAAGTCAGCTCAACTCGTCAATGCATAAAAAAAATGTCGTGATTATGAAAACAGCAAGAGAAATACATAACGGAAATAAGAACAGACTCAATCTGCCTCTGCATAAATTGTTTGGCTGGTCGGTTCGGCTCATTCTTTCAGGCTTCTGTTGGAGTCTGTACGGTGGCAGTCTTTTGGCGTGGCTTATCGGTCTGTGGCTCGTAAAAGAACTGATAACGGACGCGATCCGCTTCGCATGGGGTTGTCTGGTTTCCATTCTTTCCTTTGCTGTCGTAGTCGGGATTATCATTTGGTTATTAATACTTTAATACACACAGTTATGACAATGGATATTACAAAATCAGTAGCGTTCACCGGACACCGTTCAGAGCGTATCCTCCAAGTCCGTATGCTGTATCTTTATCTGGATATAGTTTCGCAAGTGAGAAGGTTGTATAGTCTGGGCTATCGTTACTTTCTAAGCGGAATGGCGGAAGGCTTTGATTTGCTTGCAGCCCAAGCGGTAGCCGACCTCAAAATGGAATACACGGATATTCGGCTCATTGCCGTTGTGCCGTTCCGCCGGCAGTCAGACAGATACCGCCCGGAGAACAAGTCCTTATACGGCCGGATAATGAAAACTGCCGATAAAACGGTCATTCTCAGGGAAGATTACTGCAAAGGATGCTTCCATCACAGGAACGACTACCTGATTGACAACTCCGAAATCGTCCTGGCCTATTGGGACAAGCAGCCCTATGGCGGTACTTATTATACCGTAGGAAAGGCACGGATGATGAACAGAAACATTATAAACCTTTATAAATAAAGCCTTATGAAACGATATAGCAGGACTGTCGCACAACAGTGCAGATATTACGAGGTAAACAACATTTTCGAGTATATGGTGGAAACCTACCTGAACGGCAACATCACCACTTTTGGAGAACTTTACCGGGAATTGTGTAAAGAGGCGAGAAAAGATTTTATCGACTTTCTTCTCAGTGAGGTAGAGCCGATATACTGGAGAGAGATTTTAAAGATGACTGTCTAATGAATAAATCAGGAAAATATGAATGTAACATTTGAAACCGTAATTTGTGCATGGGATGAGAAAATCCCTGCACTCCTTATCCGACTGGTAAATACCCTTCTCTTTTGCCGGACGGAAGAGGAACTCCGCCAATCCATCGACAAACTTCGGGAAACGACCGAACTGGACGAGTTTTTCACCTACGGCTATGGCTCACACCATTTCTGGTGCAACCAGCGCATTTCCAAAGGAAGCGTGCAGTTCATCCAAAGCCGGTTATTCATTGCGACATTTTAATCCTCTAATACATAAATGACATGAAGCCAATATTCCAAATGACACGAGAAGAGAAATTGCAGGAGATTGTAGAATACAGTCCTTGCAGGGTGGAACGCAGCACAGTCCTCCGTTACTTGTTGGCACTACGCCGCAATGACACGGAACAAATCGCCTACTTCGAAAGTTTCGGCAAAAGTGTACGACATATCATACTCAATGTACGCACGTATGAAAGAGGGCTGATTTTTGGCTATGTCGGCAAGCGGTTCAACGAACACGGTTGGATTAATGGTATGTTACCGATAGTTGAAGAAATCAAATTGGATACTTACAACACGATCCATATCGGGCAATCCGTTGACGGGACGTATGCGGTATCCATCGACTGGTGTACCGGCACAGCCGGAGGCGGCAGCCACCCGTCCGTTTGGGATGAGCCTGTCAGAGATTATAAGGAAGCTGTCCGGCAAGGCATCCGCCTGTTGGAACGACAATACAACAAAGCCGAATGTTGGTCTGTTTCCGACAGAAGCAATTACAACCCGAAGGTTATCCGCAGTCTGAAAGAAAAACTGTTGGAACTCAAGCGGAAATACACACAGCCCCGACAGTTAAGCCTGTTTTAATATTCACAAACTATAAAATCATAAGTTATGGCAACAAAAATGAACGAGAACGGAGTTTCAACCTGCAAGACGGGTGAGAAATATGAAAAATTCCAAATGACCGTAAGACGGAAAAGCCGCACGTTTTACCATTATGATTACAGGGACACGGCAGACAACGAACTTTTTTCCTGTGTGAAGCCCACATTGGAAGAGTGCAGACAGAAACGTGACGAATGGTTGATTCAAAAACAAAGAAAGTATATGACAGAACAATAAATATCTGAAAAACAAGATATAATAATATGTAATAAGATTGAGAGAGAGTTATTAACCATTTGCACCAAAGAACTCTCCTTGCCGGTTGTCTGCAAGGAGAGTTCACATGTCATAGTTTTATTCCTTTTCTTTTGATTTGTCTGACCGGTGAAAAGTTGAACTCTTTCAGCCTTTTGTCAAAGTAAACCGTCACATCTTTCATTACCCCCTTCGGAGTCCAAATTTCCTTAACAGGCAAAGCCTTCCCGTCATACAGTTTTTTTATCTGCCCGACAGAGAACTTTGTGCCCGTGCATTGTTCCATTTTGTGATTGAGAGAATATACGTTACAGCTGTTTCTGACAATATCGGGAATCAGTTCCGGTTGCTTTTTCAATAGTTCCGGATACCACTTTTCCGCTTGAAGGCAGATTCCCGCACTTCTTTTATCGGGTGGGATGTTCAGAAAACTTTCCGGTACATTTTTGTCCATTCCCGCAAGATATGCTTTTTCAGTCTTCAGATCATACCTTATGCTTTTCAACTGCAATGCCGAATTATAGGTATCGGCGGCAGCCTGACAGACCATTTTTTCCGTCTGCAGGTGTACCGGCACAGACGAAATTGCATAGCCGTCCCTGCTTACAGCATATTCCGCCAGCCGGTCATCTATAATGTTCCACCGGACAGAACGCATCAAATCCGAACATCTCCATTTCCCTTCAAGCAATTTCATAATCTCCAGACAAATGTCGGGATAAGGAACATAAGGCAACAGCACAGCCGGTTCGTGCTTTACTTTTGATAATGCGGTACGGCAGATTTCCGGTGTTCTCATGCCTTCAGGCACATATTCCAGAGCCTTTCCGTTCCGTCTGACCATCTCCTCATATACCTCCAAAGGTATGCCGTCTTTCGGCAGTGCCTCCCGTAGATACCGGTCATCTTCCAGAATCAACGGCAAAAAGCACTTCAGTACCCCACAAGGCATATCATGTATGGAATCGGGTTTGTTTGTCAGAGCCATACCGACAATCTCGTAGGAGAACATTTCTTCCGGTACATGACGCACATTGGCACTGTCGGCATTGACAGCGTGCCAGCATACATTCTCAGTTTTACGTTCCGGAGGAAGATCCCGAAAATATCCGGGATTTTCCTGTACTGATTTTATATCCGCATCTTCCTGTTTCCTATCCATGCCCGTTCATTAAAGGTTTTATCAATTTCCTCATGTCATCAGCCATCCGGCTCTCTTCATATTTGGAACGGTTCAGATTCTCAAACACAATCTGTCTTGGGAGGACTTTCCAACAAAAGTAACTTGATCCGAAATAGGCAGCGTTCTTTTCCGTAAACTGGATACGTTTGTCGAACAACAACATCTGCATCTCCTTTTCTCGGAACAAGTGAACCGGTGCACTGCTGTTCAGCCAAAGATTGGAAAGCAGTAACGCAAACGGCTTGCCGAGTGCAAGGCAGCGTTCCACAACCTTCTGTTTGATACTGAACGGAGGATTGGAAACAATCAGATCCCACTCTTCCGGCTCGTAAACGAAGAAGTCCTCACCGGTAAGGATATGGGAGTGAACCACTCTGATACCGGCGGCTTTCAGCGCAAGCACGTACTCACTATGCTCTGTATCAAACGGACACCAGACTATTTTATTTCCGGGTATATATTTGATTATAGGAGCCACCGCATAAGCCGGAGTATACTGCTCGTCGCTGCTTTTTTTCGGGGTATATCCGGCATAAATCATTCGGTATCCTCCTTTTCATCTTCTTCATTATTAAAGGCAAAAGACTTTTGTACAACCTGACCGAAGGAATCAAGAATGTAAATATCTATTTTCTGCTGGTCTGTGTCAAGTGATTTGTAATAGAGTCTGAACATTTCTTCCGGTAACGGATACAGGTCGTTTGGCAATAGCACCGTACCGTCCTCCATGCGAAGTTCCCCTTTGCCTGTCGGTTGGAAGTACCTGATGAAGTATTTGGTGTCCTGATACTCGCCGCTTCTTACAAGCTGACAACGGATTTCCGCTTCCTCGCCCTTTACGATTGTCGTCTGCACCGGCAAGGTCGCCAGATCAAACTCATATACCTGCTGAACGTCCAATTTGTCAGAACAGGCGGTTACACATATCACACCGACAAGCATGAATGTAACAACAAACAATGTTTCTATCATCTTTTTCATACACATTAAAAATTTAATCGTTTAAAACAGTACTATTTCTGATGCGTTCCGCTACGGCACGTACCACCGGTACGCTCACGGCATTGCCGAGCATCGCATACCGGTTGGCTCGTGAGATTTCCCTCACTTCCCCGTTGATAATTCCGTATCTGGTAAAATCATCGGGAAAGCCTTGCAAGCGTTCGCACTCCACTTCCGTCAGCATACGGATTCGGGATTTCTGTTCTTCGTTCGGCTGTCCGTCAAAAGTTTCCCCCGGTTGCAGGTTTATCAGATAATTGCCGAAATTGGGCTGTTTGTAATAATTACGTGTTATCGTTCCGCAAGTATGGGAATGAACCGTGTCTTTCCTGCACGGATGATTCCCTCCACCCGGCGCCGGGAAAGGAAATACATCTCCGGTACACCGGTCTGCAACACGTCCGACAAGGTAGATTCTCTCTCTGTTTTGGGGTAGAAACCATGCCGTATTAAACAGTTGCCATTCAAGTCGATAACCGCCAATGTCGGCAAACGCTTTGATAATGCTCCAAAAATCTGATCGATGCTTTGCGAAGAAGACTCCCTTAACATTCTCCCAGATAAAAACGTCAGGTCTGAATCTCCCGACGGCTTCGACAGCATACCTGACAAGGGAACTTGCCTCTCCACGCAGCCCGCTGCCGTCGCCGACTGAACTAAAATTCTGGCAAGGGCTTCCGAAAGTGATGATGTCGGGATGTCCGATTTCCGCTGTTCCGATTTCTGTAACCGATCCGATATGTTCCGCATAAGGAAAATTGTATTTGAAGTTGGCGATTGCATTTTTTTCTATCTCCGAGAAATATACTTTCTCAAACGAGTATCCGGCAGCCTGCAATCCTTTACTAAAGCCGCCAATACCCGAAAATAATTCCAAAAGAACCATGCCCTAATCAATTATGAATTTGACGCCCACCCCGAACTGGAAATGAAAGTGTCCGCTGTCATTTCCCCAGAGGCAACGCTCACGGGCATGGAACAGCAATACCACCTGGTTGGCAAGGTAGGTTTCTATCTCCAGCGATACCGCACCGCCATAGACAAACGCATCCCCGGCACACAGGCGTGAGCCGTCGAACAACGTACTTGTGCCCCAATTCACGGTTTCATACCCTGCCAGCACCGAACCGCCGGCATAGCAGAGAAACACCTTGTTGGCATCCGAAAGGAAATTATAATAATAGCCGCCTTCCGCAGTGAATTGGGAAACCGGGACACGTATGTCCTTGTATGGATAATACTTCTGGAGATACTCGCCCCCGAATACCCACTTATGGCAACCGTTCACATATCTGTCCGTTCCCAGTCCGAAATGGTAACCCAGCTCGTTACGTTTGTCCGCAGTGTGAAAACCGTCCGTCATACCGGCGGTAATACGCAGCCCTTTTGTACTGGGCAGGCAACGTTGGGCATGTGCCTTGTCCGTCAGGACAAAGCACAAAAACATACATATAATAACAGATATCCTTTTCATACTATTTCACCTTCAGTTCGTTAATGACTCTGGCACGGATCAGCTCGGCGTTGGTCAGAATAAACCGCTGATGCCTTCCCCCGTTCTGCTCGTTCATCTCGACAACCAGCTGCTTGTCATCCGGAAGGGTGAATTTGGGCAGGGTAAATACCGTCCGTTCCTTGCTTTTTCCATCAACCGCCGTTACATAGTTGAAGGCACGAAGCGGCACGATAACCTGTTCCTGAATGGCGGTACGTTTTGCAACCTTTTTGTCCACCACCTTAAAAGTAACGAAATCAACGGAGAACGGCACGTTGGAAGCGTTTTTCAGTTCCGTATGGAAATAAAGCAGACCGTTGTGCGTATAAATCCCCTTCAGGATATACTGGATGCCGAAGCGCTTGCAGCCGATATGCTTCACCAGACGTTTGTTGTTGTCATAGACGGACTTCATGATCAGCCGTACCAGCAGCGGGGACTCGCTGCCGAGTTCCGTAAGGTAGATTTCCTGAGAGTTGTTCGGCCGGTTCACCGCCTCGCCATCATGGATGAAGTCTTTCATCTCGATATTCAGCTTGGTCGGCTCGTCCGCATACTTCACATTGAATGTATAATAGCTGCCGTCATCCGTGATCACCGCCAGATTCGTTTCACGGGAGAAGTCCCTCAACGCCGCTTTCACCCGAAGCACGTTCTCCGAACCGTCCGCTTTACCGGCAAGAATGTCCGCCGATCCCAGATCCACATACTTGATAGCAGCCGGGAAGATAAGGTGTACCGTTTTATTGAATGTCACCTCCAAAGCGTATGGAGGAACCATCCGGTCGAATGCCACCGGGCGTGTCAGCCCGTCAAACAGATCACCGGTGGACGGACTGCGCCTTGCGTCCTCCTTATCCGGCAGCGGTGTGGTTTCCGTTTCTCCGGAATCTGTCGTTTCTTCCGTGTCATTTCCCGTCTTTTCCACTTTCACGGTCTTTTGTGCATACGCACCGGTCATACCAATGGCAAAAGCCATCATTAAAATTACTTTTTTCATGCTTGTTGTTTTTTCTTGATTGATAAATTGATTTTAACCGTTTATTGTCTTGACACGAGCAGTAGCTCGTAATTCGCCTTCAAAGTCGCCTTGGCAGTCCTGAACTTTGTGGAAAGGTATTGCGATGCGCCCTGTATCACCCCTTTGCCCAAGTCCGCAGCCAACTGTGCGCTGGCATTGGTGGAGATATTGATGCTGCTTCCCATTGCCGAGCCCATGTTGGCCGCCATCTCCTTGACGGCGGTAAGCTCCTGCGATCCCCTGACCTCAATGCCCTTCATGCCCCTCGTGTCATAAGCGTCCAGTTCCACCGGCAGGATTGTTCCCTGAAAGGCAATCGAAGAAACGGTGATTTCCATGCGCTCACCGCTGATTTTCGCCGTGCCGGTCAGTATCGTGTTGGCGGGTATGTACAACTCCCCGGCCTGCACCGGCTCCAGCAGGCGCAGACCCACTTCCTGACCGTCGCTTCCCGAAACCGTTACCGTCCTGTACACGCAGGCACGGATACCGTTCCTTTCCGTACGGCTCCGGACTGTCCCCACCGTGTGGAAACCCATGTTTCTGGGTTTGCCGTACTGTCTGGCAAACTCTTCATCGGACAGGGGTGCGGCCAGCAGGCTGACCACCCGTTCCGTTACCTGCGTAACCGGGCAGACCGGCGTTTTACCCGTAGAGGAGGACACGGCGACCTGTTTGGTTTCACCGCCGCCCGGCATGTACCTTGCCGCCATCTCGTAGGACTTCTCCATCAGCCGCAGTTGCTCCTCGCTGTTTTCTCTGGCCTTGCGCTCTTCCTCCGCCTGACGCTCCAGCTCCTGAATGCGCCATTCCAGTTCCAGTGTTTTCTGATCGTCTTCCGCAGGCCGTGTTTCATAAAAACTGCCCAACTGCCGGTTGATGTCCTGATAGGCATTGGCCGAGGAACGGATAGACGGACTGCCGTTGTCCGTGTCCTCTTCCGTCAGGAATACTTCGTCCGCTGCCGGCTCTTCCTGTTCCAGTGATACCGCCAGATTCTGAAGCGTGTTCATTTTCTCCTTTTGTTTCTTTTCAAAGGCACTTTGTTCGTAGGCGGTCTTTTTATCCGACAGCAGCCCCTTGTCCTCCGGCATCGGAACATCCACGTTGAATCCCTCCCTTAATGGCTCGTCGCTGTCCGAAGGAGCGAATATCAGCCACATCGCTCCCAGAAACACGAGAAAGAACAACGGATACACGAGCATCTTCTTCCGCTTGAGCATCTCTTCCGGAGTCAGAGGTCTGGCCTCTTTCTTCCCCTGTTTCGGCGTTTGCCCTTTCTCTTCCGCCTTTTCAGGCGTTGCAGCGTTCGCCGGTTGCCGTTCCTGATTTTTTAGGTTCTCCATAATCCACCTGGTTTTTAATGTTTATACTATCCTTGTTTATCCCCCTGTACAGCTCCATCCGCCTGATATGATCCATTTGCAACTGCTCCCCCTCATGCCTGCCGATGCGGTATATCGAAGATACCGTCATGTATATCGACAGACAGCCGAAGCCGGTGAGCATGACCACCACGCAGACGAGCCGTACATCGGGCGACATCCGTCCGCACAGATAGCGGAGTCCGTCGTCTATCCTGTCAGGCACGTACCTGATCCATTTTTTCAATCGGTTCATTTCCTGTCTTTTTTTAAGTTATCGTTCAATGGTTCTCAAATCCCGGTTCTCCACGATATTGAACTGCTCCATCGTGAAGCCGTGCGGGTTATTGTCCGACCTGACCGAGTTCAACAGCCGGCAACGGGTTACAAGGCTCCGTTCCGTGATGTTGCTTGACCTGACCAGCGACTGCCGTGCGTAGGTCGTTACCACATACGGGTAGCTGTTGAAGTCGCACGCCACGCTGTCCACCCGGATGCTCTGGTTGATATTGGCCGAGATTATACGGTTGTAATACCCCTTTTCCTCCCAGTCCTTGTAGTAGCGGAACGCACTCTCGTCGCACAGGAACAACGCCCTGCGGATATTCGACTCGATAGCCGCCTTGTCGGGCGACAAGGTGAAAAACAGCTCGTGAAAACGCCGGATATGTTCTTTCGCCTCCACCGGCCTGTTCTGCGAAAGGTCTTGGGAAAGAGCAAGTATCAGGGACTTCCCATTGTCCAGCACATAGATTTTCTCCCTCTGCCGTTCGGCGAACCGGTAGGAACTCCAGAGAGCATAGCCGGTAACCAGAGCACAGAGCGAAACGAACACGATACCCATCGTGCGGATTTGCCGGAAGCTCGTTTCTATATTCTTCAAACTCTTAAATTCCATATGTTTCTAAGATTTTATATTGGGTTATCTGCCTCTTAACTTGCCGGCTACATGGCCGACGGCTGCACCGGAAACAGCGGCAGCCGCACGTCCGCCCTTCAATGACCACGAGTTGACCTGCTTGCCGTAGTTGCCGGCTCCCGATGCCTGAATCACCCATGTGGATACTGTCGGAATGGTGAAATACCCCACAATGGCTATCAGCATGAAGATGATGTAAGCGGAATTGTTCACGTCGGGCACATAGGCGGGATCGCTCAGTGCGGCGATGTCCTTTTCGATCATCAGTACCTGAATCCTTGCCAGCACGGAACTGAACAGGTCGGATATGGGCAGCCACAGATAGATGCTGATATACTGGCAAATCCATTGGATCATCGTATTGTGGAAGCCGTCGTACACCGATATGGCGAACGACAGGGGCCCCAGAATGCTCAATACGATCAGGAAGAAGGTTCTCAGCGTGTCCAGTACCAGCGAAACCGACTGGAACAGCAGTTCCAGAAAGCTGCGGAGAAAATTGTTCACGCCCTGCCTGGCCTGGTATTTGAAGCGTTCCGCCGCCATGCCCGCCATTGCTTTCAAGTCCGAAGGCGACCATCCCAGATCCTCGATCTGGCGTTCATATTCCTCGTTGTCGACCAGGTACGCCGTTTCCGGATTCCTTGTCATCGCCTCGTATTCCAGCTTCTGCCGCTTCTCGGAATACTCCCGTATGTTCAGCGTCTGGCCTTCCATTATATCGTGGCAGCCGGTAACCACAGGACTCATGATGCCGTTGAGAGTTCCCAGAACGAATGTGGGGAAGAACATGATGCACGCACCCAGACAAAAAGGTCTGAAGAGCGGGTAAATGTCAATCGGCTCGGCTCTCGAAAGAGCCTGCCACACCCGTGAGGCCACATAGAACAGTGCACCCAGTGCGGCCACTCCGGTAGCCACACCCGTGATGTCCGAACAGAGCGGCATCATCTCGTCATAAAGGTTGCGCAACACTTCGTGAAGGTTGCTGAAAGTTTCCTCGCCCGTCATGTCACCAGTATTTTTGATTGTCCGTTCCGTACAAGTCCAGCACCCTTCGGGTATCGTTCTTCTTTTTTGCACGCAGGTAAGAGATGCCGATGTTCCGGTTCGTGTAATACCTGACCAGATTGCGTTGGTTTCTTACGTCACGGTACACACGGTCGATCACATCCATGCGCTCCTTATCCGTCATGGAAAGGCTGGTGGAGGTTACGACCGTCTTCATCTCGTTCAGCATACCGCTGCTCTCTTCCAGCATCTTCGCATATCCGGAAGCGATTGCCGAAAGCTCGTCCGGCGTATAGTTCTCGTCCGTCAGCATTTTCTGGAAAGAGTTTACATAGATGTCCGATATTTCACCGACCAGAAGAACGGTCTGCTGTACCTTGCGGGCATCCTTAACCAGATTGTTGACCGCTTTCAATGCGTCGTAATAACGCTTCCCCTGTTCGTAGATCTTGACTGTTTCCTGAAAATTCTTCACCATATTTTCTGCCGTCGTCGTGGTCTGCACCACATTGCGGGTTGTATTCACGATGCTTTGTGCAAAGTTCGAGGGATCGAACGTCACCCATTGTGCCTTTACTGCCATAATCGGGCAAAGAAGCCCGGCCAGGCAGACAGCCATAATTCGTTTCATGTCTTTTAAAATTTTAATGTTGAATAAATCGGATAGTTGTTACTGTCATTTACGGGAGAACCGGAGTTCTCCATTTTCCCTATGAGTCATCCGCACGTACATAGATCCCTTCGGTAGCCAGCACCAGCCGGTCTTCCTCCCGGTCATAAGCGAGCTGCACCCTCCCCAGCAGGTCTGCCCAGATGATGCCGCCGCTTTGGTGGATCGTGCCTACCACCACCGCATCAAGGTGGTAGGTCAGGGCAATCTTGTATGCGCCACCGTCACGGAATACGGTAACGGGCGGCGACTTGCGGTTGCTTTTCCACTCCCCGCATATCCAGTAGAGCGGAAACAAGGTTTCATACTCCATAGGCATTTACGGTATTTCATTGCTTTGATTCCGTTTCTTTTCCGCAAGCCTTCGGATAGCCAGTTCGATATTGCCGTCCAGCTGTTTCGCCAGTTGTTCCACTTCCACCTTCTCGCTCTCTTCGGTCGTGTAGCACAGATATTCTTCGGGCGATACCTCCGTGGCGTACACCGTTGACTGTACGCCCCCCAATCCGAACCAGACCTCCTTGTATTTGCGTTTCGGGTCATTGGACATGTTCACCGACAGAATCTGCGCCTTTTCCTTGTCCGTCAGTCCCAGCAGGGACTGTATCTGCGAGAACTTGTTAAGGTACTTCCTCTGGTCAAGCAGAATCTTGCAGTCGCTGTTGTTCACTATGGACTCCTTTACGATAGGCGAGGAAATGATGTCATCGACTTCCTGCGTCACCACAACCGCCTCTCCGTAAAATTTGCGGACAGTCTTGAACAGATAGCGGATGTAGTCCGCCATCCCTTCCTTGGCGATAGCCTTCCACGCTTCCTCTATGATGATCATCTTGCGCACCCCTTTCAAACGGCGCATCTTGTTGATAAACAACTCCATGATGATGATAGTCGTTACCGGGAAAAGAATGGGGTGGTCTTTGATCTGATCGATTTCGAATACGATAAACCGTTTGCCGAGCAGGTCGAGCTGCTTGTCGGAGTTAAGCAGGAAATCATATTCTCCGCCACGGTAATAAGGCTCCAGCACGTTCAGGAAACCCGCAAGGTCGAAATCCTTTTCCCGGACTCCCTTCTCTTCCAGTATCTTCCGGTAGTCCGTTTTCACGAACTCGTAGAAGGTGTTGAACGAGGGAACGATGCTTTCATCCTCCTTGATGCGCCTGATATACAGGGCCACCGCATTGGACAGCGCCACTTCTTCCGAACGTGTCGCCGGGTCGTTGTCCTTTTTCCAGAGTGTGAGGATCAGTGTCTTGATACTCTCTCGTTTCTCAATGTCGAAAACCTTATCATCCGTGAAAAAAGGGTTGAACGCTATCGGGTTTTCGTCCGTATAAGTGAAATAGATGCCGTCCTTGCCGCCAGTCTTCTGGTGTATCAGCGAGCAAAGTCCCTGATAGCTGTTCCCCGTGTCGATCAATACCACGTGTGTGCCCTGTTCATAATACTGCCTCGCCAAATGATTCATGAAGAATGACTTGCCGCTACCGGAGCCGCCCAATACGAATTTATTTCGGTTCGTGGTTACGCCACGTTTCATCGGCAGGTCGGAGATGTCCACGTGCAGCGGTTTTCCGCTGATACGGTCTGACATCTTCAGTCCGAAAGGTGAAACGGAGCTGCGGTAGTTCGTTTCTTCCACCCAGAAGCAGAGGGCCTGTTCGATGAACGTATAGAAGCTCTCCTCTGCCGGGAAGTCAGCGCCGTTTCCCGGCATTGCCGCCCAGTACAGCGTGGCGGCGTCCACCGTATTATGGCGTGGCTTGCACTCCATCATGGCGATCTGGCTGCCCACGTCATTGCGCATGTTCTTCACCTCCATCGGGTTGTCCGTCCATGCGATGACGTTGCAGTGGGCACGTACCGAGGTAAGCCCGAAAGAGTGTGCGTCATTCAGGTACAGGTCAATCCACTCCTTGTTGATCTGGTTGCTCCGTGAGTACTTCGAGAGCGACTGCATGTTGCGTGCGCTCTTTTCAAAACGTTGCAGGTTCTCGCCGCTGTCATCCAGAAAGATATACTGGTTGTACAGGTGGTTGCACGAGAGCAGCAGGCCTACCGGACTGGCGAATGACAGCTTGCAGTCGCTTTTGTCCGTTGACAGCCTTTCATACCGGCAGTCCGTACCCACCTTGTTGGGCAACGCATCCAGTTCCGATAGCGTATGTACCGATACGTGCTTGTCGCCGACACGCAGGCCGTCATCTCCGAGTTCGATGTCTTCCAGCGCAGTGGTATTTTCCATTGACAGACAGAAATATTTCTCCACCAGTCCGGCCTTATCCTCCGTGCCCGTAATCTCATCACCGACGAGCCGTCTTAGGTGCACCAGCCCTGTATCGTTCACGATACGGGCGAATTGTCCCACCGTATCCAGAAAATGGACGGTGGTATCCTTGTCCACCTCCTTGGGGATGATGAATCCCCTGCACAGCGAAGAGAAGCTGCTCTGCATCCTCATGCGTTCTTTCGTCGTCTTGGTCAGGTACAGATAGCATTTATGGTTCAGGAAAGGACGTTCGTTGAAGTGCATCTCGTAGCTCCGGGAAAGGAAACTTAGATTTTCCTTGTCCGTCTGGCTGCGGTAATCCTCCCGGATAAACCAGTCCTGTTTATGTACCACCGTATAATTGGGCAATACCTTGATTGCCTTTGCCCATGCCGCATGGATAGCCTCGTATTCAGCTGCCGTTACCGTGAAGAGTTCGGGTAGCTCCACCTCAAAGACGGCGGTGATGTCCGCATCTTTGGAGATGATACAGTCCGCTTCGACGGCGAGAAGCGGGAACTTGCTTTCCAATGTGGCGGCCTTTAGTGTGTTCCGCATACATTCTTCTTTTTAATCGTGAATAATTTTCGGGGACTGATCCGGTTGATCAGGTAGCGGGGGTGCTGTTTTCTGGCCAGCAGCTTCATCAGTCCGTGTTCTCCGAACTTGCCGTTCAGGTGGAATGTCAGCCAGACCAGTGCGGATGCGGAGGTTACACCGAAAGCGATGCAGAGCCATTGGCCGACACCGGCCATATAGAGAATGACAAACAGCACGAACAGAGCCAGCAGCCCGCCGGCGAAAATAAAAAGGTATTGCGCCTTGAGTCCCTTGAACTCCGCACTCTCGCCGATCCCCTTGTTCAGTTCATAGTCCATATACATTATTATATATAGGCGAATCTGTCCTTTAGAGGAAGAACGAACGCAGGATAGTGGCGGCGACAATCAGAAAGATGCACGCACCGAACCAGGAGGATGCCACCTTGCTTACGTCCGGATCGCCGGAACTGAACTTATTGTACACTTTAATCCCGCCGACCAAGCCGATCACGGCTCCGATTGCGTAGCACAGCTTCGTTCCCGGATCAAAGTAGCTTGTTACCATTTTCGTCGCCTCTGCGATACCGGCCGAGCCGTTTCCCTGCGCATGGAGCAAGCCTGTGGCGATTAGCATGACCGCCACTAATACAAGTTGTTTCGTGTTCATAAAATAAATGGATTTGAATGAGGGACACGACGGAGGGAAGAGTCCGCCGTATCCGGTTGTTAATTAAATTTGTCTGGATTCCTACTGGTAAGAATGAACCGTCAGCTATCCGTAATCTCTTTTTTTCATGTACGTTTTACTTTATTCGTTAGACAATATCGCTTATGGAGAAAGTGTCCGGTATGGTTTCTGCCGCCGGTTCGCTGTCCGGCTGTTTACGCTTGCGGTATGCCGCAAGGTGCAGTTCTATCAGCGAGCCGATCCGTTCCTCACGTTCCGCATCGCTGGAGGTCAGCTGTTCGAACATCGGGGTGTTGCGAAGTTCCGCCAGCGTCTTTCCGGCCTGAATCCTTTCCTCCTCACTGGCCGCTTCACCGCTGACCGCCACACGCACCGCCAGTCCCATGTCCTCGAAGCGGATGCCCGTGGCTTGCGGCGTGCATCCCGGCAGGCGTCTGTCCTGCTCGTCATCATCTACCGGAGGATTGTCATCCGCCGGTTCTTTCCGGAACTCCAGCGGAACATCCATATCTTCCATCAGTTCCAGTTCTTCCGGCAGCGGACTCCCTTCCGCAAACAGCTTGTCCAGTTCCTCGGCGGAAACTGTTTTCGGGTACTTTTCTTTCTCCGGTGCAAAAGTATCCGCTTCACTTACAGATTTTTCGTTTTCAATTTTTTCGGGTGTTTGTGGCGTGGAGTGGCTAAGGGAAAATGTGCTTTTGCCTAAAATCTCGCTCACGTCCACCGCCATCCGGGTAAGGATCTGCCCGGCTTTTTCCGCTTTCTTCCTCCGGCTGTTCCGCTCGTGGAAGAGGTAGGCGGCTATCCACAGCAGATAGCCGCCGGTAAGTAAGAATAAGATTGCTGACATGATTTCCGGGGTTTAAAACAGTTCGGTACTTCGTTTTCTGTATTCCTTCGTAATCTCGTCCTGATAGGTGGAAAAGTGCTGTTCCAGCACATTGTCCACATAGCTGAAAATGGACATCTCGTTGTTCCCGATTGTCTGGACAATCTTCTGAATCCGTTCATGGAACTCCTTACGAAGGTAGATTGTCTTGCCAAGCCGTGCGCAGACCGGTGACTCGTGGATGAACAGACGGACATATCCGTTCTCTTCACCGGACTGTCCATTATTTCCGGCTGCTTGCGCCTGCCCGTCCGTCTGCCGGTCTTCCTTGAACGAGGCGACTATGGAGTCCTCGTCAATGTCCGTCAGGTTTATTTTTTTTCGTTCGTTTCCCATAGCCTACTTTTTGATAATGGACAACAGTTCTTCCGTAATCTCTTTCAGGTTGCTGCCTTTGACCAGCGTACCGTCCGCAGGAAACAGCGTGGAACGGAACAATGCCCTATGTTCCCCCGTCAGCTCACGGCGGAACCGTTTGCTGTCCGGCAGGAAGGTATTCAGCACTTTCAGTCCCAGCTCGCCGATCACCTGTTCGTACACCTTGTACAGTTCCGATTTCTCCCGGCCATCCACCATGTTCCACAGAAGGTACAGACCTTTGATATTCGTCTTGCCCGTAGCGATCAGCGTGTCATTCAGCCGGCTCGCAAAGCGGAGTGTGCTTTCCATTACCACCCTGTCGGCGGCAATGGGGGAAAAGACATAGTCCATGTTCGCCAGCGTGTTCAACACGCCCGTACTGTTTACCGTGCCCGGCAGGTCGAAGAACACGATGTCCGTTTCCGGCATCTTTTCCAGCAGTTCGTCCGCCTTTGCGACAGCATCCTCAGCCGTACTCTCCGCTATCGGATAGGCTTTCTTCCTTATCCGTTGCAGTTGTCTGTACGCCATCAGTTTGTAATGCTCGTCCTCCATGACTGTTTTCAGGTCACGTTTTCTCATCTCGGCAATGCTGTGTTGCGGGTAGTCGCAATCCACCACCGCTACATTCATCCCTTTCACATAGTGCAGGTAACTTGCCACCAGCACGGTCAGCGTTGTTTTTCCCGCTCCGCCTTTTTGCGTGGAAAAGGCGATAAAGGTAAGTATTCGATAAACTCCCTCGTATATTGGGTAACGTATGTTCATAATGTCGT
>OGSD01000072.1_pt1 | contig 92619 bp, 76 predicted proteins | sample 1553571 | NCBI WGS metagenome assembly OGSD01 (sample SAMEA2580072, study PRJEB22360) | human gut metagenome | biome: human gut; feature: human-associated habitat; material: faeces | place: Denmark | collected 2008/2010 | reverse complement strand
CGGGCCCCCGTCAATTCCTTTGAGTTTCACCGTTGCCGGCGTACTCCCCAGGTGGAATGCTTAACGCTTTCGCTGTGCCACCCAGCCTTCAATCAGGCCGGACAGCTAGCATTCATCGTTTACTGTGCGGACTACCAGGGTATCTAATCCTGTTCGATCCCCGCACTTTCGTGCCTCAGCGTCAGTTGAGCGCCGGCAGGCTGCCTTCGCAATCGGGGTTCTGCGTGATATCTATGCATTTCACCGCTACACCACGCATTCCGCCTGCTTCTCGCTCACTCAAGGCCGGCAGTTTCGACGGCAGGCCGGGGTTGAGCCCCGACATTTGACCGCCGACTTGCCAGCCCGCCTACGCACCCTTTAAACCCAATAAATCCGGATAACGCTCGCATCCTCCGTATTACCGCGGCTGCTGGCACGGAGTTAGCCGATGCTTTTTCTCCGGGTACTCTCCATCAGGGCTCACGAGCCCCGACTTGCTCCCCGGCAAAAGAGGTTTACGACCCGTAGGGCCTTATTCCCTCACGCGACTTGGCTGGTTCAGGCTCTCGCCCATTGACCAATATTCCTCACTGCTGCCTCCCGTAGGAGTCTGGACCGTGTCTCAGTTCCAGTGTGGGGGACCTTCCTCTCAGAACCCCTACGCATCGTCGCCTCGGTGGGCCGTTACCCCGCCGACTAGCTAATGCGCCGCATGCCCATCCGTCTCCGGATCGCTCCTTTGACCTCCAAGGGATGCCCCTTGGAGGTGTCGTGGGGTATTAGGCGGGATTTCTCCCGGTTATCCCCCTGAGACGGGCAGGTTGCATACGTGTTACTCACCCGTGCGCCGGTCGCCGGCAGGTGAAGGCAAGCCTTCACCCCCGCTGCCCCTCGACTTGCATGTGTTAAGCCTGTCGCTAGCGTTCATCCTGAGCCAGGATCAAACTCTTCGTTGTTGATATCTTTTTTCTTTCTTTTTCAAGAATTGTTGTTCGGCTTGACGCGGAACCTACCAGCATTGAAGCTTTCGTTTGTCCGATCCCCGACCCGGCTTTCGCCATATAAGTATTGTGTCGTAGATTTGGGAAAATTGACAGAGCTTTTAGCTCTTGTACTACTACATCGTTATTGCAAATCTTTCAATGTTCTACCTTCCGGCCTGAATCGCCGTGCAGCGTCCGTTTCCGAACAGCCCTGCAAAGTTACGGCGTTTTTTCTTTCCGGCCAAATTTTCCGGAGAAAAAATTTTCAGAACCCTGAACCTTCCGGCAACCCCGCCTGTTATAGCCCGTAGGGGCATCTGCGCCCCCGCCTGGCCTGCGGCCGGACACCCGCCGGCGTCCGTTTCGTTCCCGAAAGCGGGTGCAAAATTACAACTTTCCCCTTTACCCACCAAATTTTCCGGCAACTTTTTTCGGGAAAATTTTCTATTTTCAACCGCCACCTAACGCATACATCTACTAACCACCGTATTATCACGGCAAACTTTTTTTACATCGGATTCAATGTCTCTGCCACATGAAAATCGAAGTATATAACAATAGCCCCTCAGAAATAGAATCCACGCCAATCTTCACGATTTTTCAACCGCCGGATTCTTTTTGCCGGATTCGGCTTACGCGTGCGCGATGTTTTCAATGATTTTATGTAAATTTGCGAAAGGATTGGGGAGAGCAGCCAACCATCTGCTGACTGCAACGTATTTCAACAAAATTTGACTCCTTATTTATGAAAACAGGGTTCGACAACGACAAATATCTTAAAATCCAGTCGGAACATATCCGCGAACGGATTGCCAAATTCGGCAACAAGCTCTACCTGGAGCTTGGCGGAAAACTATTCGACGACTATCACGCGAGCCGCGTGCTCCCCGGATTCCAGCCGGACAGCAAACTCCGGATGCTCAGCCAGCTTGCCGACAAGGCCGAAATCGTGATTGTGATCAGCGCACTCGACATAGAGAAAAACAAGGTGCGCAATGACCTTGGCATAACCTACGACATGGATGTGCTGCGCCTGCGTGAAGCTTTCATGGCCCGCGGATTCGAGGTGAACTCCGTAGTTGTCACCCATTACAACGGACAAAGCAGCGCCGACGCTTTCCGGCAGAAGCTCGACAGGATGGGAATCAAGACCTACTGTCATTACACCATTGACGGATATCCCACGAACGTGGCGCTGATCGACAGCGACGAGGGGTTCGGCCGCAACGACTATATAGAAACCACACGCCCGCTTGTAATTGTCACCGCCCCCGGCCCGGGGAGCGGCAAAATGGCGGTGTGTCTCAGCCAGCTCTACAACGAGCACAAGCGCGGGGTGGAAGCCGGATATGCCAAGTTCGAGACCTTCCCGGTGTGGAGCCTGCCGCTGAAACATCCCGTAAACATTGCCTACGAGGCTGCCACCGCCGACCTCAACGACGTGAACATGATCGACCCGTTCCACCTCGAGGCATATGGCAAGACTGCCATCAACTATAACCGCGATATCGAGATTTTCCCGGTGCTCAACGCCCTTTTCGAAGGAATCTACGGCGAAAACCCCTACAAATCGCCCACCGATATGGGTGTGAACATGGTGGGCTTCTGCATCAGTGACGACGAAGTGTGCTGCGAGGCATCGCGCCAGGAAATAATCCGCCGCTATTTCACCGCCCTGAACCGTCTGGCACAAGGAGAGGGAAACGACAGCGAGGTAAACAAGATAGCCCTGCTGCTCAAACAGGCAAAAATCGACCTCAGCTACCGCAAGCCTATAGCAGCCGCACGCGAACGCGCCGCACGCAGCGGGGTGCCCAGCTCGGCTATAGAACTGCCCGACGGCACACTCATCACAGCAGAGACAAGCCAGCTGCTGGGTCCGAGCGCAGCCCTGATTCTGAATGCGGTGAAGCATCTTGCCGGAATCGACCACTCGATAAAGCTCATCCCACAGCACATAATCGAACCGATCCAGCATACCAAGACAAACTACCTGCGCTCGCACAATCCACGCCTGCACACCGACGAGGTGCTGGTTGCGCTGTCGGTGCTCAGTCCGCACGACGACAACTGCCGGCGCGCACTCGAACAGCTCCCCTTGCTCATGGGCTGCCAGATGCATTCCACGGTGATGCTCGGGGAGGTAGACCATAAAATCTTCAAGAAACTCGGTGTGGGCCTCACTTGCGATCCCACCAAAAAACCTGTACATTAATCTAAAACTCAACCACCATGCCACAAGTGTCGCAACGCGGAGAAATAATGCCCGCTTCCCCTATCCGCCGCCTTATGCCTCTTTACAACGAAGCAGTTGCACGCGGCCTGAAAGTCTACAGGCTCAACATCGGCCAGCCAGACCTGCCTACTCCCGAAGAAGGGCTTGAAGTGCTGCGCAATTTAGACCGCAAGGTGCTGGAATACAGCCCCTCGGAGGGATTGCGCTCCCTACGCGAAAAACTCAGGGAATACTACCACCGGTTTAACATCGATGTAGATGTGGACGACATCATCGTTACCACAGGGGGCTCGGAGGCCGTGCTCTTCGCCTTCCTTGCCTGCCTGGATCCGGGCGACGAAATCATTGTGCCCGAACCGGCCTATGCCAACTACATGGCGTTCGCCATATCGGCCGGCGCAAAAATCGTGACTATCCCGTCGAGCATCGAAAATGGCTTCGAACTCCCCCCTGTCGAGAAATTCGAGGAACTGATCACCCCCCGCACCATGGGCATCCTTATCTGCAACCCCAACAACCCCACCGGCTATCTCTACACCATGAAAGAGATGCTGCAGATACGCGACCTGGTGCTCAAACACGACCTGTTCCTGTTCTCCGACGAAGTGTACCGCGAATTCTGCTACACCGGTGCCCCCTACATCTCCGCATTCCATCTGCCGGGCATCGAGAACCAGGTGGTGCTCATCGACTCGGTGTCAAAACGCTACAACGAATGCGGCATCCGCATCGGTGCCCTCATCACAAAACATAAGGAGCTGAAAAAGAACGTGATGAAATTCTGCCAGGCACGCCTCAGCCCCCCATTGCTCGGACAGCTCGTGGCCGAAGCCTCGATTGACTGCAGCAAGGAATACATGCTTGAAACATACAATGAATATGTGGAGCGCCGCAAATTCCTCATCGACCGTATCAACAAGATTCCCGGCTGCTATACCCCAATCCCCATGGGAGCGTTCTACACCGTGGTGCGCCTGCCGGTAGATGATGCCGACCGCTTCTGCGAATGGTGCCTGCGCGACTTCAGCTATGAAGGCCAGACCATCTTCATGGCGCCCGCCTCCGGCTTCTACACCACCCCCGGCATGGGTCACGACGAGGTGCGCATGGCCTACGTGCTCAACAAGACCGAACTCGGCAAAGCCCTCGAAGTGCTCCGCCACGCCCTCGACGCCTACAACGGCCGCGAGTGACGCACTGCCTAACGAGCCACTTCACCAACATTACTGATAAATTTTCAGGCACCGCCATGACGTGGCAACAATATTGTCCGGCGGAAAGAGATGACTAAATGTCCACATCTCTTTCCGCCGGATGCTTATGGATTGCTGAAGTCAGGGGCGGAGATTACCGGAGGTGTCGAAAAGGTGGGCGGGAAGGCAGCACCTAAAGCCATGCGTCACACCGCTCAGACGACATAGCCCATGAGGCGCAGAATGAATGGCGCCATCAGGGCGGTGAGGAGCCCGTTGAGGGTCAGTCCGAGCGAAGAGAACGCCCCGTAGCGGTCGCTTTGTTCCATTGCGGCCGAAGTGCCCACGGCATGTGCGGCAGTGCCCATCGAAAGGCCTGCCGCAATGGGGCTTTTCACATGGCCGAGACGCACGATGCGGAATCCGGCCATACCGCCGAAAATGCCGGTGCACACCACGACGGCAGCCGTAAGAGGGGGGATACCGCCCACCGCGGCAGAAATCTCAATGGCGATAGGCGTTGTCACCGCCTTGGGCGCGAGCGACATCACCACCTCATGCGAGGCGCCGAGCAATTCGGCCACAAGCACCACCGAGACTATTCCGGCCACACATCCGGCCAACTCGGCCAGCAACAGCGGCACCATCTGCTTTTTGATGGTCTCAAGCTGCTTATATAGAGGCACCCCAAGTGCAACAACGGCAGGTTTCAGCCAGAAGTCGATGTATTCGCCTCCCTGCCGGTACACATCATAGTCAATGTCGGCCGCACACAGAAAGCATATCATCACCACTATAGACACCAGGATGGGATTAAGTACCTTTAATCCCGTGCGACGCTGCAGATACTGCGCACCCATATAGGCAATGAACGTGAGTGCGATCAGAAAAAATTTATTAGTGAGTATTTCCATTGAGATGCGGTTTTCTGGTTCTGACAAACTGATGCACCCACCCGGTGACCCAAAGAATCACAACGGTGCTTACAACCGATGCCCCTACAATCGGAATCCATTGATCCCTGACGATTCCGAGGCAACGCATAAGCCCGATACCGGCGGGAACAAAAAAGAATCCAAGGTTATGCACCATGAAATTCGCCGTCTTTTCCACCTGCGACAATTTGACCAGGCGGCCCTTCAGCGCACAAGTAAGCAGAATCATGCCTATGATGCTTGACGGCACCGGCACTCCTGTAAAATACACTGCTATCTCACCCAAAGCGAGAAAGAGAAAGAGGATTCCGAACTGGACTATCATATCTCCTATCAAATTATAAGTATCCGTTCAAAAAAAACAATGCGCCCGTCAGAATCAGAATCTCATGGGCGCACAGTTATAAGGTTTCGTAAATCACAGCCGCAAAATTAGTCATTTTATCCAGTTTGTACAAATCCTTGCACATAGCCTGAAACTTATTGGGCATATTATGCCACGACACCGACTTATCACGCTCTTTTCCGAGTTTTTTTAATTTAGGAGATTCTCTTTCATGGCTAAATCGAATTGCGTCTGCAATGTTTTGGTATAAAACGGCATCCCCCATATTTCAAACCGATCTGTGGCCGCTGAAATTTGCAAAATCTCAGCCTCGGCGCGTATACGCTGCTGGAAGATGGTTTTCCATTCGTCCGTCTTGCGAAGATGCATGCCTTTCGGCTCAATGAAGATCTGAATATGGTCGAACGGCGCATTCTCCCCCAAATGTCTCATAAAAAGCACAAAGTCAGGTTCGGTGGCCCGGTCGTCGTCAAAAGAATAAATCTTCAGGTTCTTGTGATTTCGCAACAGATAGATGTCGGTGTATTTTTCGCGCAACTTCGGCAATATCGACTCGATGTATTTTATCAGATACTTTTCCTCATCTGTACCAAAATTGTCATCATAGCCGTACCATTCGGCGCACCTGAGATCTAACCGCAACAATGCATTGGTGGTTTCACGCATCGATACGCCCTCCTCCTTATTCTCACTGCCCGGAGAAACACGATAACGATGGTCGCAAAACACAGAGCGCACTTGTTTGGGCCTGAAGACTTTCGCACCGCGATAACCGAAGCCGCCTTTTGGCAGCATAGGCTCAATTTGCCGCAATACTTCCATCGTCACGTACAGTTTATCCTTCTGCGAAAGATTTTCCACCATGTTCTCCCGTCCGGTAACAGTAACATTTATCTTTGCAAGATAATCTTTACTTTCGATAAACTGTTTTATCGAATGAAGATTCGGAAATATCTCGCGCAGGGAAGAATATGAGTATGTGACAAACCGGTTGACCGCGGCGCGCAAAACGTGTTGGCCAAAATCTCCCAATTGATAATTCCTGGAAGTCAGCGGCACTACTTCAACGCCAGAGGTTTCTGAAAAAACATGACTTGAAGCCATCTCGCCCGTACTGATTCGCACATTAAACGTCCTTTCGAGAATGTTTTTGCCTATATCGGTTTTCTCAGCATTGATTATATACCGTTCCAGTTCATTGACAAAAACATAACCGCGAGTATAGAGGTCAGTGGTTTTGAACTCATCTTTCAGTTTTTCTTCAACCATTATGCTGTTTCCCTCAATAATACCGCTCTCGGTCAATGCGGTCTTGAGTTCCAATATGTAGCGCGGATTGTTCTGGGAATGATAGGAGAGTGTTTCGAGATGCCTCAGCGGATTGGAAAGGTCGTTGTCAAACTTACGCTTTGTGGCATATTCGCTCAACGACTTCGAGGTGCGATAATCGGCGGCAGGTTCCGCTCGGTCGGTAAAGGGCAGATAACGAGCGCCACGCCCTATAAGCTGAGCCTCCATGTTGGTAGTGTTGCCCACAACTCCGTCCCGTGAATCTCGTGTATCGTACAGACGCACAATGTCGAACAGATTGAGCACGTCCCACCCCTCGTTAAGCATATCCACAGCAAACACGGCGCGAAACTCATTGTCCTTACTTTCCAGAGAGTTGAGTTTTTGCTGTTTCTCGGCCGTGATGGCGTTACCGTCGACAAGCAGCAGGTTGTCTTCCTTGAAATCCTCTTTTATTTCCAGCAATAAATTTTCAAGTGAGATGTGCTGCGCATCAAAGTAGGCGAATGCTTCAGCCAAATCGTCTCGCGCTTCATTCCTGATTTGAATCAGATTCTCCACAGTCAGACGCTTTATGGTTTCTATAAACAGTTCGTAAAACGCCTTGTTATCCTTTATTGTCTTTGACTTCAACATCACCACCGGCTTGATGCCCTGCCGAATCTGATTGCCGAGCTTGCGGCGGAACTGGCTCATCAACACAGCCTGGAGGGCACGGTCGATGGGTTGTTTGTCACTTCTGAACAACGATATATCCTTGGAATAACCCTGTTGACGGAACTTTTTCAGAGGATAATCAAATATCACCTTATCCTTATATTTCTCTGCGATAAGCGGATTGGCAAAGTCCTCCGTGGCAGTAAACTCCAGCAACACATTGTCGGGATTGGTGTGTAAAAGCCTCATCACGGTTGTCTCCCAGTCGGTACTCGGATTATATTCGTCCGAAGCTGCTTCTCCGAACATTTCCATCTGCAAAGGATCGGATTTCTTTTTCTTGGTCGCCGAATTGTTATGATGCGCCTCATCGGCTATCATTGCCACCTTGAAATTCCGGAAGTCATCGTAGGTAACAGCGTTCTCTTTTGGCGTGTTCAGATTCAAATGCAGACTCTGAATGGTTTGCAGACAAAAATTAATGGCATCCGGATTACTATTCTGAAAATTATCCACCTCCCGGACTTCCACCCGTTTTCCATTGATTTCGATATTCGGGCCGAACAGATACTTGGCTGATGCAGTGTTGAAGAAATTATCTTTTGTTTTCTCAATCACGTTGTCGTTACGTACGAAAAACAGGAAATTCCTGTATCCCTGCTCATAGAGATAAATCATCAGACCGGCCATTATAAGTGTCTTGCCGCTTCCTGTGGCCATGTGATAAAGCAGATGCGTCTGCTGCAATCTGCAACTCTGAGCCTTCTCCCAATAGGCGATAAAATATTGAAACGCCTCTCTCTGATATCCGCGCAACCGCATCGCAGGATTTAATGCCGTGGCGAAACTCTGCGGCAATTCTATCTGCTCAATAGTCTGTGTACCAATTTCCATGGCAAGCTTCGACTGAAGATTATCACGCAGAAAATCTGCAATGTTTATTTCTTTGGTTTTCCTCGCCATAGTCAAATTCTTTTATCGTAGAACTCCCTGTTTAATGTTTTGTCAAGATTGCTGACGGCAAACTCCGAACTGCCAATTTCTGACAACGGCACATAAAGCATGTTCTTGTCAAGACATTCGAGCAGGAACCGTTTCTGTTCCTCAAGGCTCAGTTCTTCAAATGAACTCATATTGGCATTGATACTTTCAGGAGTTACTTTCCACGACAAGAATCCGGATTGCTGCATTTCAACCCATATATCCTTCAAAGTGGCCGTATTCCCAGCTGCCTCTATCATCCCGGCAAATCGCTGATTGGCCGTAGCCAGCTCACAGTAAACGAAAGACCCCCCACCTTGCCAATTGACTGTTTTTGAAATTCCTCCTTGCTCTCCACCAATCACCTTGCAGAGTCTGGCACAGGTTATATCTTTGATATAGTCCATTTGTTCAACCCCTATAAAGCGTCTCCCCATCTTCATTGCGACAGCAGCAGTAGTTCCGCTTCCGAGAAAGAAATCGAGCACTAAATCCCCGGGCTTAGTAACCGCTCGCAAAAAGAATGCAACTATACTTTCGGGTTTGGAATAAGAAAAATTTAAACCCATTTTGGCCATATGGGAACTTGCATCTTCATTGCTACCAACACCTATGGCCTTTGAAAGATATTGTTCATCGAAATATTTTTCAGGCGCCATAACAGAACCCTCCTTGCGTTGGAAGCGTAGAGAAAACTTATCTGTTTTTACTATAAAGTAGGTTCCTTTGGAAACTTCTTCATCAAGCATTGATTGTCCCCATTTGAACTCACCTTTTAGGATAACCTCATTATCATTAACACCATCCTTTACGATTACAGGGGTCACTAACTCTACTCTTTCAGGTTTGGACGGTGGATATATTCCATCTGGGATTTTGAACTTTATGACACCTGGTAGAAACTTTAGTTCATGTATAGCATTCCCACTATTCAGTAAAGGTGCATCACCATTCTCAGTCTGTTTTCCTATGTATTGACGGCCTGAGTCTTTATAAACTTCATAACAAAGCACATATTCTACCGCTGCCCGTGTTTTCTTAGACAGTGAATCCGGATTATCCGTACATCTCCATATAAAGGTTTCCACATAGTTTTCAATCTTAAAAATTTCCTCCATCAAAACTTTTAACCAGTGAATTGCATCTTCCTTTATATGACAAAAAATGACACCTCCCGACTTCAATAAATCTTTTGCCACCTCCAAACGATTACGCATAAAGGTCAACCACGTACTTAAACGGAAGTTTGTATTGTAGCTAAAGCTATCTCCGTTTTTCGGTTTGGTAAAATAATAGGGAGGGTCAATTATTATGCAATCAATTTTATCTGCGTACTTCTTTTTAAGAGAGTACAACGCCAATAAATTATTCCCTTTGATAATGAAATTATCTTGACTTGACACTTCCGATGGTATACGCTCCCCATCTTTGTCATAACGACGAAATCCAGTTATCACTTTTGGCTCAGTGAGGCGGTTAATTTCGTCAGGAGCGAGTATTTCGTTCCAGAACACCTCATCCCGCTTTGCATCTTCTTTAGTCTGTCCACCTTCAAGAACACAGTCCTTGAACGGCCAGGACAATATCACTTCCCGGCTTTCCGAAAGGAAACGATCATCGTCTCCCATCAGACCGATATCGTTCTTAAAGCATGTGTAACTGTTCGGCAGAAAGCGTTTGTTCATCACAAACTTCTGGAATTTCACCTTGTCAAAAACAAGGACCCCATCTATTTCGGTGAAAAAATTGCGCTTTAGCCCCTCGTGAGTGAGGAGCATCCCAATCAAATTTGGTCGAAGGTCCAAAGCGGCCTCCACAACTGCATTCTTCAATAAGTCACCTGTCTCAGTACAGAAGCGGCTATCCATACGAAGCAACTTCTCCAGTTCATGAAATAGATTCAGATTATTCATATCGGAGTCCATTTTAATCAAGGTTTATAGTTCTGGATTCATGCACCAGCCACCGACTCCAAATGACTTATTAGAACCATGTAAAAAACAAAAAGCGGGGAGCCATATTGCTGCTCGTCCCGCAACCTGAGGCATCTGGCATTAGCCCATCGAAGTAGGATGAGCAACAGACTCCACGCCATTATATGCAGATACTCCAAACCCATTCCAAGCCGAAGAAGCTTGAAATGAGTCCGGATAGGTATGCACATACCCGTGGCGTCTATTGTTACTCTATCCTTGACTTCGATTAGAAAACTGCCAGATTTTCAGGTTGCCAAAGACAAAGCGTCAATATACGCTTTTATATAAATATGTTGTCAGAGTTCCAAGTTTCGATGCATTAACGCTTCAACGTCAATTCAACAACTACATTGGGTCTCTGCGACAAAATTAGCGATTATTTATTGAAACAGCAATTGAACGTAAGGGAAACATGGTAAGGAAGTAATGCTGCACATCATTGTTCGCGATGGTATTGCCTTAGGCGATAACCGGACAGGAGCAACATGCCATAATGCCTCTTGGGAAATAATCACCTGAATTGCAGGGGCATCGCGCCAGAGGCATGTGGAACAACTCTATTCATAATTCATAGAGTTTTAGAACACACCTGCCTCACCTGCCTTCGGCATGTCCCTCCAATTTGATGGAAGCTACTTAAGGTTATAAGAATCAAATGCAGCTCTTTTTTGGGTCAAGACGAATTTTCGGTGCAAGAAATTTAACAGCTCAATATGACAATGCTTTCAACAACTTGTAGGGACATGCCTTTGGCATGTGAAATAGCTTTGATTCCCTGGATATTAGCACACGCCTGATTCACATGCCAAAGGCATGTCCCTACAACTTAAAGGATTACATCTATACTTATGCCGAGCAAATGCACCGGGTTTTCGGCTTGACCCCCTTTTTTTTTGCGGAAAGACAGGGATTCTCTGCTGCGCAGAGCGCTGCGCGGTAACGAACCCTCCAGGGTTCTCATCCCGTCTTTCCGGATGCAAAAAAAGCAGCCTTGAGGGCTGCTTTTTTTGCGGAAAGACAGGGATTCGAACCCTGGGTACCCGTAAGGGTACAACGGTTTTCGAGACCGTCCCGATCGACCACTCCGGCATCTTTCCTCGGGTTTTGCACCGCAAAGGTACAAAAGTTTTTCGTCTTGGCGAAATTTTTTTAGCGGTTTCGATGACAGTGTGCACCATTTTTAACGATATGCACCGTAATTCCACTTGACTCTATGCTCCCGCACACTTGTCGGCAAGGTAAGCAAAAGGGCGCATCATCCTGGATGGATGAATGCGCCCTTGGTGCGTTATGGTAAGGTTAACTGATTGGCGGTTTAGTTGGCTGCGGGAGCTTCGGCGGGAGCCTCTTCTGCGGCTACCTCAACGGCTTCAACAGCTTCGGATGCGGCGGCTTCGCCTTCGGCAGCCGGAGTGGCGGCCTCAACGGGTGTGTTATATTCGGTGCCGGCCACGGTGGGGATTTCGGTCACGGGCTTAACGCGCGAACCGCTCTGAACCACATTGCGGGGCATTACGAATACGGAAATAATCGACAGCAGGCCGACGATGGCAGCCAGTGTCCATGTTGCTTTTTCAATGAAATCGTTTGTGCGGCGAACGCCCATGATCTGGTTTGAACCGGCAAACGAGGAGCTGAGACCTCCGCCTTTCGATTTTTGTACGAGAACCACTACGATAAGCAGAATCGACACAAAAACTGTGAGAATGATGATAAGTGTGTACATTTTATGTTTTTTCTTGTTTTGCTTGAATAAATTTCAAATCGGGTTATTGCGGCGAAGATGCGCTGCCGGAAGCTGCGGAATGCTGTTTGCGGAAGCTTTCAGCAAGCATGACTTTACGTAAAAACCGCAATTGGTCTGCAAAGTAAGCATTTTTTTCCGGTACTGCCAAACTTAAACGGCTAAGAATTTCATATGCACGCTCATAACGATGCGTTTTGATATAAATTTTTGCCAGACTCTCGCTCAGCAGGCTGTTTTCGGGGGTGGGGGCGCCCGAGGGCCGGCGTTCCGGAGCCGGTTGTGGAATGGCAGCAGGCGCTTGGACGGTCACTTCGGCCGAAGCCTCTTTAGCTGCCGGTTCCATCTCACCCCGTGGTTCCGCAATGGCATCGGGAACTGACTGCTGCTGCGAACGGATAAAGCGGTTTATACGCGCCAGCTGCGAGTCGCCGGCGGTGTCCTCTTCGGCCGGAACGACGCCGTCGCGCTCAAGCTGCTGAGCATAGTCGGGCACAGGATTGAAAATCAGTTTTTCAAGCGTGGCAGTCTCTTCGGCCGATTCATTGCCATAGGTTTCAAGGAAGCGGTCGATGGTTGTATCGGTCGACGGTTTCACAGGTTTGGCCTCCGGAGGATAGAAGCTGTCGAACTCGTCGCCGGCAGGATCGGCAAGCCTGCGTGCGGCACCTGGGTCTGACATCGAAAGCGCCAGCTCCTCAACGAGCCGTTCACGATCGACACCAGTAAGCCCGGCATATGCCGAACGCAATTCAAGTGCACGGGCAATAGGGAAATAGGGATACTTTTCGCCCAAAGCACGCAACCATTCGCCGGCGTCGGGTGCGTCGGGGTTCTCAAGCAGGCTTTTCAGCTTTCGGGCATCGTCGTTCATGGTTATGGAAACGGATGTGATGGGTTAATGCGGAACTGAGTATAAGCTATACGGGGAGGGCATCACCAGTTGCCGAGCGTGGCGTTGAAAATGAGTTCGACAAGTTCTTTTGCAATTTCATGGCACAGCTGCTCCTGCACGTCGGTAAGCATCTGCGATGCATCGAAATCACGATAGGCCGAGAAGGACTGGTCTATGTCGTTGGCATCGTTCTTCGAGTCGGTATATTTCACACGCACCGTGATGGTCAGACGCGTTTTGGATGCATATGCATCCTCGGTGACTGCCTGCGGCGAGAGGTTATAACCGGTGATTTCACCCTCAATGTCAAGGTCGGAGGCTCCGTCGGTTATCTGCAAACGCGTGTTACGGGTGATGTAGTCCATCAGCTCGTTTTCAAACGTCTGCTGCAGGGGGGCATATACCAGTGCCGCACGGATGGGGAACTCCCCGACATGGATGGTGCGATAGACAGTGTAATCAATGGCAGCACCATTGAGCTTGTAGCTTATACGGCAGCTCTGGGGCACCAGAAAGGCCGCCACCAAAAACAGCGGCAACAACAGTTTCTTAATGGCTGGCAATCGTAACTTTCCTTGCATATGTGGTGTCTTGATTAGTTTTATTCCAGACCGAACTCCTTTATTTTTCTATAGAGCGTACGCTCCGAGATGTTAAGTTCGGCAGCCGTGGCCTTGCGGCGGGGGGGGGGGGGGGGCAGGGCAGCGGGGGGGGAGATTGCGGCCGCCGTTGCGCTCAAGCGAACGGCGTATGGTTTCGCGCTCAGTGTCCTCGAGGGTGCGACCTTCTGGCGCCACTTCCGATGGAGTCACGTCGATGGCATCGGGAGCATCGGCCGATGGCGTCCGCGAACCGAATTCGTGCGGGAAAATTGCCTGTGAAGGGTCGGAATATTTCACAAGCGCACGCGGACCGGCCGATGCCGCCTGCTGCGGCAACTGCTCGGCGCCATGACTTGCGGCCACAGACGATTCGGGATTGAGCGTGGCACGCAGATCCGAAATCTCTTTCTGCAGTCTGAATATCATATTGAACAGCATCTCGCGCTCACGCTCGTAGGAATGCGAGCGTGCCGCCTCGGAAGCCGGAATCGGGGCGTATTCGGTGTTGATCTGCGGAAGATAGGCCCGCAGAGCATCTGCCACTACCACAGAGCCGGCCTCGAAGAGCGCCATCTGGTCGACAACATTTTTCAACTGCCGCACATTGCCCGGCCAGCGGTAGTGCTGCAGGGCCATGCGTGCATCGTCGGAGAATGTGATGGCCGGCACGCGGTATTTTTCAGCGAAATCGGCGGCAAACTTACGGGCAAGCAGCCCGATGTCGCTGCCGCGGTCGCGCAATGGGGGAATCTGGATCTGCACCGTGGATAGGCGATAGAACAGATCCTCACGGAACCGGCCTTCCCTCACGGCCTTTGCCATGTCAACATTCGTGGCGGCCACCACGCGTATGTTGGTTTTCTGTACCACCGACGATCCGACTTTCAGAAATTCGCCGCTCTCGAGCACGCGCAGCAGGCGCGCCTGAGTGGTGAGCGGCAACTCCGCCACCTCGTCCAGAAATATCGTGCCGCCGTCGGCCTCCTCGAAATATCCCTTTCGCGTGGCCACGGCACCGGTAAAGGCTCCTTTTTCATGCCCGAACAGCTCGGAATCAATCGTGCCTTCGGGGATTGCACCACAGTTCACGGCGATGTAGCGCGAATGCTTCCTCGGCGAAAACGCATGAATGATCTGCGGAAAGAACTCCTTTCCCGACCCGCTTTCGCCCGTGACAAGTACAGACAGATCGATGGGAGCCACACGCAACGCGCGGCTCACGGCCTCGGTGAGCGCCGGAGCATTGCCCACGATTCCGAATCGCGACTTTGCCTGCTGAATCTGCTGCGGTGTTATCATCTGTCTGTCGTTCATTTCACGTTGCGCAAACGGTAGGTCTGTTCGCGCAGGAATTCGCCGAACTCTTTCTGTGAGCCCATGTGCTTCATCTGTTCCTCAACCGAAATGGGATTGCCCACGGTGATGTGGAACGTCTTGCCATGCTTGCGGAACACCTCGCGCGGATGCAGGAACGTGCGTGCCTGCCAGCACACCACGCCGAGGAAATTGAAGAACCACGACTGCGAGCCATGGAAAAATATGGGAACAACAGGCACTTTCAGTTTCTGTATGATTTCTATTATGGTGGGCTGCCATTCGCGGTCCTGCAGCCGTCCGCGCCAGTTCACCTTGCCCACGGCACCTGCGGGGAAAAATCCCACCGGGTCGCCATTGCGCACCATCTTGATCACCTCGCGGATACCGGCCATCGACACGGCTTTTTTCGCCGGGTCGTCGCTTGCCTGCTGGTCAACGGCGATGAAATTAGGCCGCATGGCCCAGATGTAATTCAGGAACATGTTGACCATCACCTTATACGTGGGACGGCGAGAGGCAACCAGGTCAATCAGAATGATGCCGTCGAGCGCGCCGAAATGGTGGTTGCTTACGGTAACAAACGCCCCTTCGGGCAGATGCTCGAGCACCTCGTTGTTGTCAATGCGCAGCTTTATGTCCAGGTCATTGAGCAGCCCGCGGCAGAATTCAGGCCCCGGGGTAGCGCAATTGTGGGCATGGAGATTGTTCACCTTGTCGAGCGACATGAACCTGATGAGCCGCTCCACAAGCTTGCGGCGCCCGCTGAGCTTGGGCACCATCTTCATTATGTCGTCGGCATCGAGCACCGTGGGTTTGCGCTTGTTCCCCTCCTCGTCGGTGAGCATATAGCTGTAGTCGCCGGCAGGCGGAGCAGGCACGGCCTCACTCGCGGGGAGAGCCTTGCCACGTGTCATCGCCGCCAGATCGGCATTATCCATTTGTTTCATTTATCAATCTTTTTTATGATGTCAGCCGGACAATTGCATGAGCGTACCTCACCCCATGCATCCGGCCGGGTGCCACCGTTGGCGTAACGCCACAGCACCCCATAAACGCAAAGTTACAAAATTCCTCCGAATCCCCGCACTCTCCCCCACCCATTCCAATATTGGCCTAAGCATTTTTGGGAAAAATTAAAACAAGTTGAGCTGCGTTCAAAAATTATTTAGGACAATCTGGGAATTGTGTGGTTTTTTGGTTAAATATATAATTTTCGGCAGATTTTCCCGTTTATCCTGTAGCCGAGAGTGAGTCAAATCCATTCTTTTGGTGAACATCGTTACCACAATATGGTTCGCACGCCTCACGCGAATGTGTGCGGGATGTTTGTGCTCCGTTGTTATACCAAGTACATGCCATAATAAATGAATTAAAAAATTTTGAGGTATTCCTATCAGAGGGCTTATTTATTATTGGCAGATACTTAGTCTAAAAGAACCTGACCTGCCTTCCGGCTGCCGCATATAATGTAATGTCAAATTTGAGCTGCAATGCCTAATAAAAAAGTATACCTCGGGATGGTTGCCGACATAATGCATCCCGGCCTCATAAACATCATCAATGAAGGTGCAAAATACGGAGATGTCGTCATTGGCCTGTACACCGACCGCGCTGTGGCCGATCACAAGCGACTCCCTTATCTCACCTATGAGCAGCGCAAAGCCGTAGTCGAAAATATCCGCAATGTCTCGGAAATCGTTCCGCAGGACGAATGGAGCTATGTACCCAATTTGAAAAAGCTCCGTCCGGACTATATAATTCACGGCGATGACTGGAAATTCGGTGCAGATGCCGAGATTCGTGAGGATGTATTCAAGACTATGAAGGAAATCGGCGGCGAGGTGATAGAGATACCTTATACTCAAGGCATAAACAGTTCATCGCTTAACGACGAACTGAAAGCTATCGGCACCACGCCTGACGTGCGCATGAAGTCTCTGCGCCGGCTTATCGCGGCGAAACCGGTAGTCCGCATCATGGAAGCACACGATGCTCTCTGCGGCCTGATTATTGAACACCTCGAAGTGGAGAAAGATAATGTCCTGCGCACATTTGACGGCATATGGTCAAGCTCTCTTACCGACTCGACTAGCAAGGGTAAGCCCGACATCGAAGCCGTAGACCTTACAACGCGCCTTCAGGACGTGACCAATATTCTCGAATGCACCACGAAACCTATAATCTTCGACGGTGACACCGGCGGCAAGATCGAGCATTTTGTGTTCACAGTGCGCACTCTCGAGCGCCTGGGCATTTCAGCCGTCATTATAGAGGATAAGGTAGGGCTGAAGAAGAACTCGCTTTTCGGCACCGCCGCAAAGCAGGAGCTCGACTCCATAGAGCATTTCTGCGATAAAATCAGAGCCGGAAAGGGGGCACAGGTCACTCCCGACTTCATGATTATAGCCCGCATCGAAAGCCTTATAGCCGGTCACTCCATGGAGGAAGCTCTGGAACGTGCCGACGCTTACGTAAAAGCCGGCGCCGACGGTATCATGATACACAGCAAGAACAAGTCCGGCGAAGACATCCATGAGTTCATAACAAGATTTCGTCAGGTGCATCACAGAATTCCCATCGTTGTCGTGCCAACGACCTACGACCACGTGACCGACACGGAACTGAGCCAATGGGGTGCAAACGTAGTCATCTATGCCAACCACATGCTCCGTTCGGCATATCCGGCGATGAAGAACTGCGCCCGCACAATCCTCGAACACGGCCGAGCCCTCGAAGTTCGCGACCTGTGCATGCCTATCAAAGAGATTCTTGAACTAATCCCCGGCACCAAATAAAGTCTCCGGAAAAATCATATTCCCTTAAAATGGTTGACCCTAAAACATTTATCACCGGTTTGGCTGACGCCGGGGTGGACTTTTACACCGGAGTCCCGGATTCCCTTTTGAAGAACTTCTGTGCCTGTCTTACGGATACGCTCCCTTCGAGCAATTATATAATAACGGCCAACGAAGGCGCCGCGGTAGCTCTTGCTGCCGGACACTTTCTCGCAACTCAGAATATTCCGCTCGTGTTCATGCAGAACTCCGGGATAGGAAATGCCGTCAATCCGCTTCTCTCGCTCGTCGACTCAAAAGTCTACTCCCTTCCGGTGGTACTTCTCATAGGGTGGCGCGGCGAACCGGGAGTAAAAGACGAACCGCAGCATGTACGGCAGGGCGAGGTTACTCTCCCTATGCTCGAATCCATGCGGATACCCTATACCGTACTCTCTGACAACGAGGAAGAAGCGCTCGGGCAGGCTGCTTCGGCCGTAGAAGAGGCAACGCGCCGCAGCGCACCTGTGGCCATTGTGGTACGCAAAGACACTTTCTCCAAGTATGAAATACATCACCCTGCCGGAGAGGATTTTCCTATGAGCCGCGAAGAGGCACTCGGCATCGTGGCTCATAATATGCCGGACAACGCTGTCATAGTTTCGACTACGGGAAAGCTCTCGCGCGAACTCTTTGAGCTGCGCGAATCAGACAACGCGGGACACGCGCGCGATTTCCTCACTGTCGGATCAATGGGCCATGCATCCTCGATAGCGCTCGGAATTGCTCTTGCTCAGCCCGAACGTCCCGTCTATTGTCTCGACGGCGACGGAGCCCTGCTAATGCACCTCGGCGCTATCACCAACATTGGACAATCCGGCCTCCGCAACTACACTCATATCATCTTCAATAACGGCGCCCACGAGTCGGTAGGCGCTCAGCCTACCCTCGCTCTGAAGCTCGACATACCGGCAATAGCCCGCGCCTGCGGTTACGCTTTGGCCGTAAAGGTAAGCACACCCGCAGAACTTGTGGAACAACTGCACGCCCATGGCGACGGTCCTCGCATGATAGAGATAGAGGTGGCAATCCGCTCCCGTGCCGACTTAGGACGTCCCACGACAACACCGGCGCAGAACCGTGACAGCTTCATGGACTTCCTTAAGCAATAAAGCATGGAAGCATTCGTTATACTATCAGACATCCACGCTAACCTGACAGCACTGAATGCCGTTCTTGATCATGCCCGCGCCAACTATAAGGATTACACAATAATTATCCTCGGGGATATAATCAACTACGGTATGCGTCCCAACGAAGTCATCGAGAAGGTAAGTAATCTCGAAGAGCCGGTAAAGTTCATACTCTCCGGAAACCATGAGAACGCGCTGCGCGACGGCAACAAGTCGCGTTTTTCGACCGACCGCGGTCGGGCCGTGCTTGATGTCACCCGCGGCATGCTCACGCAAGAATCCATCTCTTTTCTCGAAAAGAGGGTGCTTCACAGCAGCGAGCATCGTTTCTTTACGGCGCACGGCAAGAGTGTCCTCGCTGTGCACGGAAGCCTCGCGGATACTCTCTGGGGCTCCGTAAGCAGCCAAAACGCACATGACCCGGAATATGCCGGTTTCGACTTCGTCCTCTCCGGTCATTCCCATATCCCACTCTATCTCCAGGAGTTTCACCCCGCAGACATTCCTGCCTTCAGAAACAAACACAGAACTATTTTCATCAACCCGGGTTCCGTAGGACAACCCCGCAATCAGAACCCCCGTGCTCAATATGCCTACTGGGTGCCGGAAACAGAAACCCTGCACTTCAACTGCGTACCATACGACGTCGCAGCCGAACAGGCACTCTACGACGGACGCGTCGATATCTTCTACCGCGACCGTCTGACAAACGGAATTTAAAACTGATTTCCCGCTATATGGAAAATAATACGGTTAAGAATCTTTATGTAATCAGCGGAGTTACCGGAATGACCGGCAACGAACTCGGCCGCCGACTCACTGCCGGAAACAATATCGTTATCGGCTTCGACAATTTCTTCGCATCCTCAATCGACACCGTCGCCGACCTCCTGCCGTCGCCGCGTTTCATCTTCCACCAATGGGATATCAACGACAGCGAGCAGATGGATCTTCTTCAGGAGGAGGTAAACGAACTGCGCCGTCGGCATCATCCCGAACAGATTATCTATATCAACTGTGCCGCCGTGGTCCATACCGAGCATTTCTATAAGGTGGAAGAGACTTTCTCGACCAACGTTACGGCCATGCGCGACTTCCTGCAGCGCGCTATTGATGCCGGAGCAGCAACATATATCAACTGTTCTACCTCCGAAGTATACTCCATGCAGTCGTGGAATGCCGACGGTGGCGTAAAAGAGTCAGACTTTCTGGTGCTCGCTACGGCCGAACATTCGCAGCGTACCTCTTATGCCGTCGGAAAACTGATGACCGAGTTTTTCCTTAAAGATGCTGTAGAAAAAGGTCTTATCCGCGGCTGCTCTATCCGCTTTGCCAACGTTTACAGCAAGCACGAAAGATTTGCAAAGCATATCATCCCGCACATAATCAACCAGCTTATAAGCGGCTCCGAAATAAAACTTCTTGAAAATTCGCGCGTAAACAAACGCACTTTCCTCCACAACTACGACAGCTGTCAGGCGGTGATAGAACTTATGAACACTCCCTCAGCGCTCGACGGCTCAGTCTACAACGTGGCTACCGACGAGGAAATATCCATAGTAGACCTGGCAAAGAAAATAGCGGCCAAGATGGGAGTGGAGAATCCCCGGATAGTGTTTGAGGGTTACCGTGCTTCCGACCCGGAACGGCGTGTGCTCAGCACCGAGAAAATACGCACTCGCACTGCGTGGAAACCGACAATGACGCTTGACAGCGGACTCGACCTCTGCATAGCCTCAATAGAACGCGACTGACACCCGGAATATCCCTTAATCAAAACACAACGACCCGAATGAGAAGTCTGATAGTCACAGTTGCCGGTTGCTCCTCCCGCTTCAACGAAAATTGCCCGGAGCCGGTGTTGAAATGTATCCACACCGACGGCGACATGCGCAAAACTCTCCTTTTCCAAATCCTCGACAAAGCCGGTTCATGCGGACAGATTATCGTTGTAGGGGGATATAAATATGAAGACCTGAACGATTTCTGCACCCTTCTTCCCTCCAATATCAGAGAGCGGCTGACACTTGTCTGCAATTCTCATTACAGCGATATGGGCTCCGGCTATTCTCTGGCTTTGGGCGTCCGTGCCGTCGCAGCCGAAGCCGACGAGGTAATCTTCGCCGAAGGTGATCTGTACTATGACCGTGATGACTTTCAAAAGCTCGCCGATGCCCCGCAATCGGTTTTCAGTGTCAACCACGAACTCATCTTCTCGCGCAAAGCTGTTGCCGGTTACCTGACCGCCGACAACCGCATAAAATATCTCTACGACACCTCTCACTCCTTGCTGGAAATCCCCGAACCCTTCGCAGCCGTTTTCAATTCGGCACAGATATGGAAATTCCACAACGCAGCAATGCTGAAAAAGGTCGTCGAAAAAATGACACCGGAGCGTCTTGCCGGAACCAATCTCGAGATTATTCAGGACTATTTCGACCTCCTTTCTCCGGAGCAATACCGGATGGCCGACTTCGGACTTTGGCTTAACTGCAACACACGCGCCGATTATGATATCATGGCACGGATGATCCAATTCTGACACTCTCTTTTTCATAACTACAATATGCTGACAATCAACGAAAAATTATCACGCCTCAAAGTCCGTCTGAAAAATCACGAACCTATCCGCATCCTTATCGTCGGACTGGGCAGTGTCGGCAACTATCTGCTGGATTACCTTGTAAGTTTAAGTGACCCCCAGCTTGAAATCATTGTTGCCGGGCGCAATCGCGAGCGTATGCAGAAGGATGTGAACATCGTGCGCACAGCCGCCACAATTCGCCGTCAGCTGAAAAGCCGCATCTCAATCGAAACAGTCGACCTTAACGACGTAGACAGTATCACAGCAATGCTGCGCCGCACGGATCCGCATTTTTTGGTAAATTCATCGCGCGTCTACGCCGGCCTGAAATACGGTTCCATCTCCTGGCATACCCTGCGCGCTTATGGCGTATGGACACCGCTCTCAGTGCAGTTTGCCGCTAACATTATCAAAGCCTGTATCGACGCCGAGTGCAACGCCGTCACCATAAACACATCATACTCCGACGCCGTCATACCCTGGATTAAATCGGCTTTGGGATATACCTTCGACTTCGGCAGCGGAAATCTCAATCACCTCATCCCGCGCATGAAGTTCTATATCGCTGAAAAATTCGGCATCACCGACCTCGAGGATATCGACATAACACTGGCTACAAGCCACTTCCACGATGTAGTAATAAGCAAAGAGGGACACAGCGAAGGGGAAAAAATGGCAGTCGCAGTGCGCTATGACAATAAACCTCTCTATGTGGACGTAGACGAAATGCTGCGTCACTGTTCCATACCTATGCCGGTAGATCAGAAGCGCAACATGATGAACGCTTCCTCCAACTTCGACATCATCCACTCGACACTTCGCGCGCTGCGTGAAGAAATATCTCTGCGTGTACACACTCCCGGCGTTGATGGTGAAACAGGAGGCTATCCTTGCCTGATAGACGGCAAAAACGCCGCTGCAACCATTGACACATCCACTTTCACCCTCGAGGAAATGCGTGAGGCCAACCGCCGCTCAATCTACCATGACGGCATCCTCGGTATCTCTGGCGGCGAGCTCCACTATACACCTGAACTGCTTGCCAAAGTAAAAGAAAATTTCGGCTGCGAACTCCCGGCGGACATTCCCCTGAACCGCTCGCATGAAGCAGCTCACATACTCATTGACAAAATCATAAATCCCTCACTGTCAAAATAAAAAAAAGACATCCCCCAACCGTGCGCAATCATTCCCTGGCCGTTAATGTAATAGCGAAGGGAACATTGAATTTATTCAATGCCCTGCTTCCTCTTATTCTTGTAAGATACGTATATCGTGTCATAGGGCCGGTAAATATCGGCAGCGTGGAATACGCTACCGCCACAATGGGATATTTCGCGCTACTCGGCGCGCTGGGTATCTATAACTACGGATTGCGAACCGTAAGCGCGCACCGCGGTACGCCCGAACTGGTCCGCTCTGTTTTCAAGAACCTCGTCGGTATAGGTGTGGTCAGCAACTTCTTAGCTATCCTTATCTATGTCGCCTTTGTCTACTTCTTTGTCCATACACCCTTGCTCCGCACAGTTTCCTGGATTCTGTGCGGAAACATCATCGCGCAGTTCGTATATGTAGAATGGTATAACGAAGGTATGGAACAGTTCGTGTTCATTACCATCAAAACAGTGATCATACGCGTGCTGTCGTTGGCTTTTGTCTTCATCTTTATCCACGACCCCGGCGATGTCTATATCTATGTCGTTATCACTTCCGGGGTGATGATAGCCAACAACATAGTCTCGTATGTCTACGCACGCCGCAATGTCGGTATCCCGATACGCGATATGTTCCGTGGTCTCAATTTCAAGCCCTACATAGTACCACTCCTCACCATCATGGTGCTCAACAATACTGTGTTGCTGTACACCATGGCAGACCGCACTGTCCTGGGGTATTTCACTACAGAAGAGAATGTGGCTTTCCTCTCGATAAGCAGCAAGGTGGCCGAAATGACACGTACGCTCCTTCTCTCGGTAGTGTTTGCAACCCTGCCGCGTCTCTCCCTTTATCTCAGAGAGGACAAGCACCTATATCAGAGCGGTGTGCTGAAAATAATGCGGATGGTGCTATTCCTGACAGTTCCGACAGGGATTGGATTGTTCATGCTCTCTCCCGAGGTCATCGACTTTTTCGGCGGCCGCGAATATGTAGGCGCCGTGCCTGTGATGCGGCTTTTCTCGCTACGCATGATTATGCTCGGTGTTGAGGCCATAATGTACAATCAGGTGATATTCCTGCATGGCCGTGAACGCCGTCTTGTAGTTTACAACCTGCTTTGCGGCTTGCTAAACGTGGCGCTTAACTTAGTGTTCCTCTCTGTGCTCGACCCCCTTGTATCCATGCTCTGCACATTCGCGAGCGAGATTGTTTTCGAGACTCTGTGTTATCGCTTCATAACGTTGAAACTGAAAGTCAAACTCGGCATTTTCAAACTGTATCTGCTGAAATACTTTGCAGTGGCGGCTCTCTTCGTTCCGGTCATCATGGGGCTGGATGCCATCAGCCTCGGCACCTCGGCGACTCTTGCTATCGGCATAACTACTTGTGGACTTGTCTATTTCATCATACTCGCCGTTATGAAAGACACCGCCGCCTGCGAAATATTAGGTTATGCCAAACGCCTAATTCCGCACAAAAATCCAACGAACAATGATTGACCCACAACTTCAAACTGCGTTACGTCTGAAATATAATCCCGACGGCTCTCCGCTGCGGGAACTGCAAATGCATCAGCTTGAAATACTGAAAGCCGTTGACGATATCTGCCGCCGCCACAATTTGCGGTATTGGCTTGAGGGGGGCACCCTGCTCGGCGCCGCACGACACGGTGGATTCATTCCCTGGGATGATGACATAGACATCGATATGCCGCTTGAGGACCTGAACCGATTCTGCAAGATAGCAGCCGAAGAGCTTCCCTATGGGATGGTGGTGCACACTCATCAATCTGACCCGAATTATTACGTCCCTATAGTGAAGGTGCGCGATACGCACAACAAGGAGTATGAACAGACCGACCATCTCGATGCACGCTATCGTTATCGCGGGCCGTTTATCGACATTTTCCCGGTTGAGCCGACGATACACACTCTCAGCTACATACTGTTGAAGGCTAATAATTTCCTGCTGAATCGGCTGCCGCACGGCTTCCTGAAGCACGCAGCATGGCATGCCGTATCTGCCGGAATATCGTTCGCTCGTGCCGTAACGCCCAAGAGCGCTCCGCTAAACCCCGGATACGCGATAGGGTGGGAGTTCAATATGCCAGAAAGCTCCATATTTCCCTTAAGCGTAATAGACTTTGAAGGATACACATTTCTCGCCCCCTGTAACGTTCCTGATTTCCTGACCCGCGCCTTCGGTCCAGACTACATGATGATTCCCCCCGAAAAGTCCCGCGCAACACATTATACCTTCTAATTTCGTTTTTATTTGCAGTGTTAGCTATAAAAAACAGCTAAAAAAGGCGATGTGCCGGGTGGACACATCGCCTTTGGGGTTGGTGGGGTAGCCCATAGGAGAATCGAACTCCTCTTTCAAGAATGAAAATCTTGCGTCCTAGCCGATAGACGAATGGGCCTTATCAACCCACTGACTTTCGCAAGCTGGTGGGAGAAAAAATTACGAGAACTATTATTCAATCATTTCACTTTTTGCTTTGCATGTTTGGAGTGAAACCTGCACAAGCATTGTCATCGCGGCATCTCAATGCCGGATAGAGAGCGCCCGAATCAGGCGAGCTTGTTGATGTGAAGAGCCAGTTTGCTCTTGAGGTTCGATGCCTTGTTCTTCGAGATGGTGTTCTTGGAAGCAAGACGGTCGAGCATCGAGACAATCTTCACGTAGGTTTCCTGTGCCTCGGCCTTGTCGGTCATGGCACGGAGACGGCGCACAGCGTTACGTGCTGTTTTGGCGTAATAACGGTTACGCAGGCGACGGCTCTGAGTCTGGCGTATACGCTTTAAAGCTGATTTATGATTTGCCATTTTTAGAAAATGCTTTTTTCGTTGTTTATTATTCCGTTGGTAGCCCATAGGAGAATCGAACTCCTCTTTCAAGAATGAAAATCTTGCGTCCTAGCCGATAGACGAATGGGCCATGTGGCGTTTTGTTTGCGAGTGCAAAGTTAAGCGGTTTTCCTGAATTGAGCAAATTTTTACTCCCGCAAAAGCGATTTTAATATTTTTTAATAAAAATCAGACCTCATAACCCTCTGATTTAGGCATAATAGCAGTAACTTTATATTGATTTTGTTAATCACGCGCCGATTATTATCCGGAACTATTTTAAATAGGACCCATTCCGGCATCTATCAACAATGTCTGCGCCTACCCGGAACATGTTTGAAAACCTCAACTGCATAGCACTGCGCACGGTGAAATATTCCGACAGTAAGTCGATTCTGACGGCATTCAGCCGCCAGCACGGGCGCATCGGCCTGCTTCTGCCGGCATCCAACACTCCTGCGGCCGCCCGTCAGCGAGCACTCGCACTCCCTATGTCGCGGTTTGACTGCACGGTGGACATCAAGCCCGGGCGCTCGCTGCATTCCATGCGCGACATGCGCCGGGCTGGCCTAATGCTGTCGGCATCGCCGGTGAAAGGCGCCCTGAGCATGTTCGCCGCCGACCTGCTGAGTTCGTTGCTGCGCGAGCCGCAAGCCGACGAACACTTGTGGCGATTTCTTGAAACGTGGATAGACGAACTTACGGAAGCCGGTCCAAAGGCAACGGCCAACATGCACATCTGCTTCATGATCCGGCTGATGCATTTTCTGGGGATAGAACCCGACTGGTCGACGTTCAGCCAGGGATGCGTGTTCGATATGAACGACGGCATTTTCCGCGTTGTGCCACCGCTGCACAACCGTTTCATCAATCCACCGGAGGCCGAAGCAGCCTACCGGTTAAGGCGCATCACGGCCACTAACGCCAAGGCTTTCGCAATGGGGCGGTCGGACCGCAACACCATTCTCGACAGATTAATACAATATTATCAGATACACTTCCCCACGCTCGGCACCATCAATTCGCTCAGCGTGCTCCGCACTCTGTTTGACTTCTGACACATCGGGAGGCCATTTCGGCAAGATAGAGGGGAGCCTCCGGACCGAGGTTGAAAATAAGATCGAGAACAGACAGTCCGGGGATATAGCCAAGTCCGGCGGCACGTACCTGATAATGCGGCTTCTCAATCATGCCGGAACTAAGATTCGGGAATGCAGCCGCCTGTCCTGCAGGCACAGCAGAAGCGCCCTCTGATACCCCCTCCTCCTTGGCAACCGCATTGAACACCGGAGCCGGCGGAAGAAGCAGAATTTCACGGATCACGGCATCAATGGCCGCGTCAAGATCAATTATAAACGGGTAACGCTCAACCGCCTCTGCGCAGAGAAACGGTGCGAAACGGTCAATATAAAATTCAAAAAAGGGTGTACGCCCGTAAGCCGACTCAAGTGTAACACGGTGAACGTGCCACCAACGGCCATGGTTGCTGACACGCACGTCGCTCCATGTGGCTCTCGGAATGCCATGCGGCTTGCCAACCGGCACTGTAAGCTGAACCACTCCGTTGACATCGGCAATGTCGCAACGGTGCACCTGCTTGCGGCGCTTGTCAAACAGCATCGTGCCGTCCATCACGGCATTGCCGCCACAAGCCGCCACCTCGGCATAATACCCCACACTCCCGAAATAACGGGGTTCGAGACGGCTTACAGGACCGCTCACCGCCGGATAGCCCGACGGGGCAATGTTCAGATTATTTTCCGGAAACGGAGTCATTTGTCGGGGTTGGCGTCGCGGAGCACACGGTTCCAGCGTATTTTACCGTCGAACAGGCCCTTGTCCTTGTCAAACGAGATGAGCACACGCCACGGCGTTCCAATCACGTGGTCCTCAGGCACAAATCCCCAATAGCGCGAGTCGAGCGAGTTGTCGCGGTTATCGCCCATCATGAAGTAATAGTCCATCTTGAAGGTGTAGTAGTCCACCTGCTTTCCGTCGATGAACAGATGGCCGTCGCGCCACTCGGCCGTAGGATTATTCTCGTACACACGTATGGCACGTCCGTAGATGTCCCATGCGAGAGGTGTCATTTTCAGGGCAGTTCCCTTCCTGGGAATCCACAGTCCGTTTTCGCCGCCGTAATCGGCACGCGTCCATCCGGCGCTGACACCGGCCGGGAACAGGGGAACGAACTGCTCGGGAGCTGCCTGCTGCTTCATCACGAAAGCCACCGAGGGCGATTCGGTCATCTCCTTCACCATCTGTGCGGTGAGTGGCGACACATAGATCGGCGGCACACTGCCGTCGGGGTTCACCTTGAAGCCAAGCTGCTGCAGCGAAGGGATGTCGGCCGGGGTGAAATCGAGCGTATAGCGGTCGTCGGCAGCAATGCCGAATTTATCGAACTCCTCATCCGACAGGCCGGCGTTCGATGCCGCCTGATAATAATGGTTGAACTGCACATATTCGGGTGTCATGAATTTTTCACCGTCAATGTATATATCGCCGTCAACAATGCGTATGCGCTGGCCGGGAAGCCCCACGGCACGCTTCACATAATTCTCGCGACGGTCCACGGGACGGTAGATCTGCTCGCCGAATGTGGCGCGGTCCGACAGCACCCTGTCGCGCCCGTGCATGGCCACCAGCGAATAATAGTCTGGATTGGGCACGCGGCTCATCACGGTGTCACCTGCGGGGAAATTGAACACCACGATATCGCCTGCCTCCACACTGCGCTGACCTTTCAGGCGCTTGTAGTCGACCGACGGATGTTCCAGATAGCTTTTGCCGAGATTGAACGGCAGCTCATTGTGCACCAACGGGAAATAAACCGGTGTCATAGGCACACGCGGACCGTAGACGGTCTTGTTGACAAACAGGTAGTCGCCGGTATAGAGGGTCTTTTCAAGCGAGGAGGAGGGAATCTGGTAGTTCTGACCGATGAACGCAAACAGGAAGTATACAAGAATAAGCGCGTAGACGATGGCATCCACCCACGACATTACCGTGCGCACACCGGCGTTCTTCGATGTTTTCCACCATGTGAAGGGGATGTAGCCGGTTATGTAGATGTCGAACAGCAGCAGCGCTCCGAGAGCCAGCCACCAGTTGCCCATCCATGCCACCCACAGCAGAAACAGTACGAGCACTATCGAGAAGCGCACCCAGCGGGTGGTTTTGATCTGTTTGAGACGTTCAGAGAAAGTTTGCATAATGTTCGGGAAAGAGAGTGTTGCGGTTGCGTAACCGGTTATGTCGTGAAAATTCAGAAATCAAGGAAATCGTTCATGGTGAGCATGCCATGCCGTTCGGGGTTGGCAGCCACCCATTCGGCCGCCAGAACGGCTCCGAGGGCGAACCCGTCGCGCGAGAATGCCTCATGACCGATGGTCAGGCGGTCCACCTCCGAAGTCCAGCTGATTATGTGCGTGCCGGGCACTTCCCCCTCGCGCTCATGCTCCACCGGAACGACATCGGCGGCCGCCTTCCAGTCGGCTCCCTCCGGTTCCGCCCAGGCGGAATAACGGCTGTTGGCACCGATGATGCCTGAAGCAAGGGTGATGGCCGTTCCCGACGGATGGTCGAGTTTATGGATATGATGTATCTCCTTCAACGAGGCTTTGTACTGGGGGAATCCCTCCATAAGCCGGGCGAGATATTCGTTGACACGCATGAACAGGTTGACACCGATGCTGAAGTTCGAGGTCCAGAGCAACGTGGCGCCGGCATCGGCTACCATCTGCTCCACCTGCGCCTTGTGTTCGAGCCAGCCTGTGGTGCCGGAAACAACAGGCACACCTGCCGCGAACGCGCGGCGATAGTTGTCCACCGCAGCCGACGGGCAGCTGAATTCTATGGCCACATCGGCCGAAGCGAATTCAGGCGAACTGAATTCGGCCTCGTTGCCGCAGTCTATGCGGCACACCACGGTGTGGCCGCGCTGCAGCAGGAATTTCTCGACGGCATGGCCCATCTTGCCGTATCCTATGATAGCAGCTTTCATTTTTTATCGGATGTTGCCTGGTTTGCCTGATTTTTAAGTTCACGCCGCACCACACGCGGAATGGCTATGGTGGTGAACACCAGCAGCACGCCCCCGGCCAGAGTGAACGCCCAGCTGTCGCGGCTCACATTGCCGTTGTAGAACAGAAAGAACGCTGCGACACAGAAAAATATGGCGCTCCACGACTCTATGCGGTACAACCGGCGTATACGCGGATGTTCCCCCTTGTAAGGGGTGAGCAGTTTGGCTGCAAGGAAGCATACCGCTCCGGCGGCGTATACATATTTCCACCATGTGCCTGCCACGCCCTGCGCTACCAGCACATTGAGGATGGGGAGAAGCGTGCCTACGGCGATGGCGAGCAGACCCACTACCCCGAGAAGCACCTTCCACGATGCGGGAGCGGGCCCCTGCATCTGTTCGAGAGTGTATCGTTTTGAATTGACTGTCATTTCAGTATTATTGTTTCTGTCATTCGATTATATAGACATCCTCGTTGGGCCGCTGCATGTGGTATTTTTCACGCACGATGCGCTCGAGAGTCTGCGGATCGGTGTCGAGACTGCGGTTGAGCTGAAGATAGTAGAGCATGGTGTCGTTGTTCTCCTTGATTTCGGCATGCAGGCGGTCGATCTCGTCCTGCAGTTCGGCCGAACGGGAATAGGAGTTCTCGTTGAAGAAGAGAACGAACACGATGTAGCCCACGGCCACGATGAGCGGCAGTGAGATGTAGCGTCGGATCCACGCCCATGCATCGGCGACCTTACTGTTCATTTTTTCCAGCAAAATTAAACGTCGGCGGCAACTTTAAAACATTTATTTTTTTCAGGCCGCTTAAAACGCTTTGTTCAGAGCACAAAGGTAGGGATTTTTTAATTAACTTTGTGCGCGTTTAGAGGCGTGCATCCTCAAATATCTTTAAAATCTGATCTACTTATGACAAAGAAATATGATTTTCTGGTTATAGGTTCCGGCATAGCCGGCATGAGTTTTGCCCTGAAAGTGGCAAAAAAAGGCACCGTGGCTCTTATCTGTAAAACCACGCTCGACGAAGCCAACACAGCACTCGCGCAGGGCGGCGTGGCTTCAGTAACCAACCTTGAAGTCGACGATTTTGAAAAACATATCCACGACACAATGGTGGCCGGCGACTATCTCAGCGACCCTGAAGCCGTGCGCAAGGTGGTGACGGAAGCCCCCGCACAGATACGCCAGCTTGTGGAATGGGGTGTCGACTTCGACAAACGCCCCGACGGAACTTTCGACCTGCACCGCGAAGGTGGACATTCCGAATTCCGCATACTCCATCACGCCGACAACACCGGATTCGAAATCCAGCAGAGCCTCATCGAGGCCGTGCGCGCCAATCCCGACATCGACGTATTCGAGAATCATTTCGCCATCGAGATAATCACCCAGCACCATCTGGGCAAAGTGGTGACCCGACGCACACCCGACATCACATGCTACGGAGCATATGTGCTCACCCCTTCGGGCGAGGTCGACACCTTCCTGGCCAAGGTGACACTCATGGCCACAGGCGGATGCGGGGCCGTTTACCTCACCACAACCAACCCGCTGGTAGCCACCGGCGACGGCATAGCCATGGTCTACCGCGCCAAAGGCACCGTGAAGGACATGGAGTTCATCCAGTTCCACCCCACGGCACTGTTCCATCCCGGCGACCGCCCCTCGTTCCTCATCACCGAGGCGATGCGAGGCTACGGAGCCATACTGCGCAACAAGCGCGGCGAACGGTTCATGGAGCGTTACGACGAGCGCCTGGAGCTTGCGCCACGCGATGTGGTGGCACGCGCCATCGATTCTGAGATGAAGCTCACCGGCGACGACCACGTGTATCTCGACGTGACACACAAGGACCCCGAAGAGACCAAGAAACATTTTCCCAACATATATCAGAAGTGCCTCTCGCTCGGCATCGACATCACACGCGACTACATCCCCGTGGCGCCGGCCGCCCACTATCTGTGCGGCGGCATCAAGGTGGACACCAACGGCGAATCGTCGATCAGGCACCTCTATGCCGTGGGCGAATGCTCGTGCACCGGCCTGCACGGCGGCAACCGCCTTGCCTCCAACTCGCTGATCGAGGCTGTGGTCTATGCCGACGCTGCCGCGCGCCACGCATCAGAAGAAATCGCCCACATAAGCCTGCGCAATGATGTGCCCGAATGGAACGACGAGGGCACACGCCACCCCGAGGAGATGGTGCTGATCACACAGAGCATCCGCGAGGTTAACCAGATAATGGGTACTTATGTCGGCATTGTCCGCTCCAACCTGCGCCTCGACCGCGCGTGGAACCGCCTCGACATCCTTTACGAGGAGACCGAGAAACTGTTCAAATGCTCGAAGGCATCGCGCGAAATCTGCGAACTGCGCAACATCATCAACGTGGGCTACCTCATCATGCGGCAGGCCAAGGAACGCAAGGAGAGCCGCGGACTACACTACACTCTGGATTATCCCCCTGTAAAAAGAAATTAACAGATTACAGCGCAATAAATTAGGGTGAAGCCGAGTTATATAGATGTGTGACAACGGTTTCACCCTCTCTTTATAACCGCCAGCCCACACTTAGGTTTATTACTTTCAATCGTCAACTCCACTGTCTCTGAATATGCTCCGCCGGTTCATTCTACAGCTGTCCGTCACGCTCGCCGCATGCCTTGCGGCGACCCAATGCGCGCATGCCGACGAACCGGTGAAGCTCACTCTCGAGCAGGCCGAAAAGCAGGCCATCGAGGGGAGCGAGGAGGCATCGGACGATGCTGTAAGGTTAAAGAAAAAACGCACAATCGAGCATCCAGGCACAGGAATGCAGAATGTGTTCCGCGGAAAATACCATAAAGTCACCGAAGAGGGCGACACTGTGCTGGTGCTCGTGTTCAACGACATCACCGTGTTTCCCGAGCTCAAATTCAAGAACAAGAAACAGCGCGAATTCTACTGGCGCACCGTGCGTGATGTGAAACGCACCCTCCCCTACGCCAAACTCATCTGCGAGACACTGCTCGAGACATACGAATACATCGAGACCTTCCCCACCCAGGCCGAACGCGAAAAATATCTGAAAGAGATGGAGAGCGCCATCTTCCAGCAGTACAAGCCCGTGCTGATGCGCTTCTCCAAAGGGCAGGCCCGCATGCTTGTCAAGCTGATTCAGCGTGAAACCAACCAAAGCGGCTACGACATAGTCAAAGCCTTCCTCGGCTCGTTCCGCGCCACATTCTGGCAAGGTTTCGGCCGCCTTTTCGGCGTGAACCTCAAAGGGAAATACGAACCCCAGAAAAACGACAAGGACGCCATCATCGAGCGCGTCTGCGTCGCCGTGGAGCAAGGCCAGCTCTAAAATCTCCAGCCTGTCCTCACAGCCTCTCCCCCACACATAGCATCACATCATTTCACATCTCCGTCTCCTCACATCATTGCCGCAATCTGTTTCTCCACCGCAGCCCGGATAAAGGCGTTTATTGAAATTCCGGCCTGTTTTGCAAGAACAGCAATCCTGTTATGAATCTCAGGAGTGAAACGAACGTTTAGTGAACCGGAATAACTTTTGTGCGGTTCAATTCCTTCTTCCGCACAATATGCCAGATAATCGTCCACAGCGTCGTGAAAAGCATGAGTGAGTTCGCCAACACTTTCGCCTTCAAAATTCACAAGACCATCAATTCCTTCGATTTTACCGAAGAAAACCCCGTCCTTTTCGCTGAAAGCCACAGATCCGATAAAATTTTTATACTTGAGCGTATTCATACTTCAATTATATTATAAGTCCTTCACTTTTAAGATATTCATATACCTGTTTCATCACATACCCCTTTATTATATTGCCGGGGTGTGGTTTGTGCAGCATTATAGGCTTTTTACCATAATTTCTGAAGATTACACGGGACCCTGAAGTCTTGCCTTTATTGCATGATTCATAGCCTAATGCTTTCAGAAGCCGGGACAACTCATCCCAGGTAAAATCAGTCGGAAGAGCCTGAAATCTTGCTATAAGTTTTTCTTTTGATCCCATCTTTAGTATATTGATCATGCAAATGTAACTATTTTACAGTTGCAAAACAAGCTGAAATCATATTTTGTTGTCAGCTCTTCTTGAGACTTCTGTCATGGGGTTATTCATCCGGGAATAATCCGGGAATAATTTTAGTAAAATATCATGTAAGTATAATAATTTTAGTAACTTTGGAGCGCAGACCGTTTTTTTGCAGACAACATCTGTCGGGTGATGTTCACAGAACCATCCCCAAGTCAGAAGTATCTGTAGTGCGGGATGTAACTAAAATACATAAGAAAGCGTTTATCCGCGCTGATTCCTGACAAGCAGAAATTCTCGCAAAATTTCATATTCATGTCAAGGATTTAGCAACGGTAGATGCCCGTGGATATGTGATTTTACTGCATCCGGTGCGATATTTCGTGAGAAATATGGCCGGACGCATTGATTGCATATATGAGCGTGGGCTTCTGCAGTTGCCATCCGACATGAATAGGGCAATGCGAGAAGCCTCTGCTTGTAGGACGGCAACCGATACAGATTCCTACGCTTGCTATATAAACCAATCTGATGCCAACGAGAGGATGACCGCGGCGTTCACTGGTAAAGGCTAACAATTCCACGTCATATGTCACATAATATTTTTCTTTTTAATTACAGAGACATATTCATATCACGAAAATCAGGCTTTCGGTTTATCATCAGACTATGGCTCATTATTTTATCTGGATCGGTTTCAATTCCGTCTAGTGCCGATGACTGGGCACAAGCACCATCGCAATTTGAGTTCTTCCTGTATCCACCAAGCGGCAATCCTCCCGAAGGTGCTGAAATCGGTAAATTCTGGTATATAAAAGTCAAGGATGACGAAAGGAGTAATCTTCCTGATAAACTTGAAATTCCTTCTTATTATATCGGACTGGATGAATACGGCGACCGGGATGAATCCGGCAGGTATTACAACTTGCCCGTATATGTCATTCATGACTTAGCCGGATGCAATTTTTCTTATGTCAGCATACCTGCTTCTATAAAGCAAATTGGCGACAACAGTTTCATTAATTGCACGAATCTTAAGTCTGTTGTCATTCCCAACAACGTCAATGAGGTCGGAATGCGCGCTTTCTGGGAATGTTCATCGCTGAAAAGCGTGGTTGTTTCTCCCGCTAACAATGTCCATAGCTCGTTCTCTGGTTGTGACATAAGAAAGGGTGCTTATCCGATGAAAGGGACAAGAGCATTTGTTGCAGAAATTGAAGTACCTTATCCGGAAGATTGTATCCCAGACGCGTCAGGTCTGATTTTCAATGCCTCAAGAACTGCATTTTATTTCGCACCGTGGGATATCAGTAACCTTGAGTTGCCGGCATCGGTCACAACCATCGGCTCAAAGGCTTTGGCAGGATGTACAAAACTCTCGAAGCTAATTATGAAGTCGGACATTCCACCGACGGTGTCGGATGATACATTTGATGATTCTGATATCAAATTTATCGAGGTGCCCGGGGGATGTAGAGGCGCTTATATCAGCCAGCCAGGATGGTCCGGACTGGCATCCAGAATCAAGGAAGAGGAAGAAGTAGTCATGCCTGAAAAAGTCGAGATTGTGACAGACCTCTCGGCGGTAATGATTGGACAATCCATTCAACTCCAGGCCAACGTCATACCGTCTAACGCTAAATTCAAGGAGGTGGAATGGTCTGTAGGTGACAGCGGAATAGCAGAGATTACTGAAAACGGGGTTCTTACTGCCAAGACTGTCGGTACCACAGAGATAATAACGACGATTAAAAATACAACAGTAAGGAATGTACATACTTTGGTGGTGCATCCTGTACTTGTTGAAAGAATTACAATAGAATCCCAAAAACTGTTTTTACCGCTGGGCACGGTTTATACCTTAGGTACGTCTGTATTCCCGGAAAACGCAACTGACAAAACCTTGGAATGGTCTTCAACAGATGAATCAGTGGCTACGGTTGATGAATACGGAAAAGTGTCCTCTCATGGATTAGGTGTGTGCACCATCACGGTAAAACCGAAAGATGGCGCGGACGTCTCCAATTCTTGTATTGTGACAGTTGAACCTCGAGTGGCAACGTCGATAGCTTTTGACAAGACAACATGGCGAGGCAAGGTTAATTCAACATTTCAGATTACCGCCACCATATTGCCGGAAAACACTACAGACAAAAACCTTTCATGGAGCTCATCCAACAGGGAAGTCGCCACGGTAGATCAGAATGGTGTAGTAACCACCTGTGGTGTCGGTGAGGCCAATATTATAGCCACTACTGTCAATTACATGTGGGCATTGTGCAAGGTGGTGGTAGAAGAGACTCCGGCGACCAAAGTCACTATTGACCGGGCAGCTCTTGGAATCACTGGTGACAATCTGGAGCTTTCCGTCGGGGAGACAAGAACTGTCACGGCAACGGTAGAACCGGATAATACCACCGACAAGACTTTGTACTATGAGAGCTCTTCGCCAAAAAATGTAAAGGTTGATACCAATGGTAGAATAAGAGCACTTTTGCCGGGCGAAGCCATCATTACAGTAAGGACAAAAGATGGTGTTTCCGATCAGATTCAGGTTTCGGTTATGCCGGTGCTTGCGGAATCAATCAGGATAAGCTTTCCCGAGATGACGTTTGAAGTCGGGGATGAAATCCCGTTTCACGCACAGGTGCTTCCCTCAGATACATCAGATAAGACCGTTAGCTGGACATCATCTGATGATGGGGTAGCCGTGGTTGATGAAAGCGGTTTAGTCAGGATTATCTCGGTGGGCACGGCAATCATCACTGCAACCACTTCCAACGGTTTGACTGATAAACGTGAGATAACGGTTAGTCCTACGCGTGTAACGAGAGTGACCATCGACAGAGTTTCACTTGGAATCACAGGAGACATTCTGGAGCTTTACGTCGGGGAGACAAGAACTGTCACGGCAACGGTCACTCCGGCGAACGCCACCAATAAAACCCTGACTTATAAAAGTGATAGCCCGGAAATAGTGTCTGTGGATGAAAACGGGAACATCAAGGCTATTTCCCCTGGAAGCGCGACAATAGTGGTGAGTGAGGCTGGAGGACTAGGAGACCTTTTATCGGTAACTGTTGTCGCCAGAATGGAGGAGTCTGTCACCCTTAACATTATGAAGACTAAGTTGACGATCGGACAAACCGTTCAGCTGTTGGCTAATGTTCTTCCGACGAATGCCACCGACAAATCGGTTGTGTGGTCATCGTCAGATGCAGATGTTGCAACTGTTGACGAAAACGGGCTGGTTACTGCTGTTTCAATAGGAACAACAGTAATAACCGCAACAAGTGTCAACGGTCTTAAAGCTGAGTGTGAGGTGACGGTCGCACCCACTCCCGTAGAGTCCGTCACACTGAGTCATGCCGCAGCAACTTTGAATTCCGGTGAAACATTGCAACTGACTGCAACGTTGCTTCCAGAGGGTGCCACTGACAAGTCGGTGGCGTGGTCATCGTCAGATGCAGGTGTTGCAACTGTTGACGAAGACGGACTGATAACACCCGTTTCTGTAGGTACAGCCGTCATAACCGCAACAAGTGCCAACGGACTTACAGCTAAGTGTTCAGTGACAGTCGCTCCCACTATCGTTGAATCTATAACCTTGAATCATGCTGAAGCAACTTTGAAATCCGGTGAGGTTCTGCAATTGAAGGCAACTTTGTTTCCAGAAGATGCCACTGACAAATCGGTAGTATGGTCATCGACAAATACCGGAGTTGCAACTGTTGACGAAAACGGTTGGGTTACTGCCGTGTCAGTGGGAACATCTGTGATTACATGTACCTCCGTAAACGGGTATACCGCTGAGTGTACCATAATAGTAGCTCCCACTCCAGTGGAATCCGTAACCCTGAATCTTTCTGAAACGACTCTGAAATACGGCGAGACACTGCAACTGACAGCAACATTACGTCCTGAGAATGCAACTGACAAATCGGTAACATGGTCCTCGTCTGATGCAGGCGTCGCAACTGTAGACGAAAACGGACTGATTGCAGCTGTTGCTGTAGGAAAAGCAGTAATAACCGTAACAACTACTAATGGTCTTACAGCTGAGTGTGAGGTGACGGTCACACCCACTCCAGTGGAGTCTGTAACCCTGAATCATATCGAAACAACTTTGAGGTCGGGCGAGACATTGCAACTGACGGCAACATTACGTCCGGAGAGTGCAACTGACAGGTCGCTTACGTGGTCATCGTCAGATGCTGGCGTTGCAACCGTAGACGAAAACGGTCTCGTGACCGCCGTATCAATCGGAACCGCCGTAATTAAGGTAACAACTCTTCTGGGAATCTCGGATGAATGTAAAATAATAGTAGAGGCAACACCTGTCAGCAAGGTTGTTATCGATGAGCAGGCAACAGGAGTTGCTTCCGACGGCTGGTTGAATATGCGCATCGGTGAGACAACATCTATTATTGCCAGTGTAGAGCCGGAGAGCGCCACTGACAATACCTTGTCTTATAAAAGCTATAGACCGGAGATAGTTTCTGTGGATATGAACGGTAATCTTAAAGCGTTGTCTGCCGGAACTACTACGGTTTTTGTGGAAGCCGGAACAAATAAGGTTGCCTACCTCTTTGTCCGTGTATCGGGAATTGATGTGGAATCGGTCTCGCTCAATTTAGAGGAGGTCGAACTTAAGGCCGGGGAAACAGTCCAGCTTCTCACGAATGTGTTGCCTGAGAATGCAACCTATAAAAATCCATCATGGTCTACATCCAATTTTGAAGTAGCCACTGTGGATAATGCCGGATTGGTCACAGCTCACGAAGTGGGACAGGCTGTCATCACAGCCATTGTTGGGGGCCGGACGGCAACATGTAATGTGACGGTTGTAGAGACTCCGGTAACAAGTGTTGTCATTGATAGAGCAGCCATGGGCGTAACCGGAAATGATTTGATTATGAACTCTTGGGAGAGCAAAGAGATGTTGATTACCATAAAACCGGAGAATGCGACGCACAAATATGTTAGTTATGAAACATCTGATTTTGACGTGGCATATGTGGATCAAGAAGGCAATATATGCTCTCGTAATACCGGTTTTGCCGACATCACAGCAACCTCCCGTTCGGGACTTTCAGATCAAATCAGAATATGGGTTATCAAGGATAACGGGGATAATTTCAGTTTCAAAATCAATGGAATAAACTATTATATTGACAAGATTTCGAATACAGCATCTGTGGGAGATAATCAGGATTATTCCGGAGTAAATTTGATTATTCCTGATCATATCAACTTTTTGTATGTGGATTATCCCGTGACTGAGATTGAATCAAAAGCGTTTTCAGGTGCGAAGGTTTCCGGGGAACTAAAACTACCCGATTCGCTTATAGCAATCGGAGAGGAAGCGTTTTCAGAATGTACTGGTCTGACAGGCGACCTTATCATACCCAATTCTGTGACATCATTGGGAAGACTTGCCTTTTATCATTGTTCCGGCTTGAATGGAGAATTGAAAATTTCAGATAGACTGGAAATAATTGAAGATCATACATTTTGTGGATGTTCCGGGCTTACAGGCGATCTTCGGATTCCGGATTCAGTTTCCAAAATCGAATATTCTGCATTCGGAGGATGTTCCGGTTTTACGGGAATTTTACAGATTCCGAACACCGTTTCCAGTATAGGAGATTCTGCGTTCAGCGGATGTTCCGGACTTACAGGAACACTCCGGATTCCTGACACTTTAACGGAAATAGAAGATTATGCTTTTTCGGGATGTTCCGGTTTTACCGGAGATTTAAGAATTCCGGACTCTGTGATTAAGATTGGTTATTATGCATTCAGTAGATGTAGTGGATTTGACGCACTGGTGATGGGCAATTCCGTGACCGAGCTTGGAAGCGGGTGTTTTCGGGACTGTTCCGGTTTCAAGGGGACGTTGACGATAGGTGAAGCTGTTTCGACAATCAGTTATTATGCATTTGTGGGTACTTATTTCAATTCAATAGATTTGCCGGATTCGTTGACCTTGATTGAATCAGATGCTTTTGACTTAAGAGCAACCGAAAACATGACAGTCACATGCAGAGCGGTCAATCCCCCTGTTCTTGGTTCCCATGCCTTTATTGCAGAACAGGTTCCATCCGCCACGTTATATGTTCCTATGATGAGTATAGACTCTTATAAATATAGGTGGAGTGAGTGGTATGAAACATTTAAGGAGATAAGGGCTATCGAAGGGGTGATTCCCGAGAGTGTTGGATTAAATGAGACCTTAACCGATCTCAGGATTAATCAGTGCATTCAGCTTGTGGCTACTGTTCATCCTGATGATTCGTACGACAAATCGGTAACATGGTCCTCGTCTGATGCAGAAGTCGCAACTGTTGACGAAAACGGGTTGGTAACCGCTATTTCTGTAGGGTTAGCCGTAATAACCGCAACAACCGTCAATGGTCTGAAATCTGAGTGTTGGGTGTCTGTCAGAGGGATTCCCGTTGAATCTATAACCCTTAATCATGCCGAAGCAACTTTGGAATCGGGAGAGACATTGCAACTTACGGCAACGTTGCTTCCGGAGGACGCAACGATGAGATGGCTTGATTGGTCCTCGTCAGATAAGGGAGTGGCAACTGTAGATGAAAACGGACTGGTCACCGCAGTTTCTCCAGGAACTACCGTAATAACCGCAACTACTGACGAAACCTTTCTTAAAGCATCCTGCATAATAACAGTCATAGATTCCGGACACAGCGGAACAACCGATATCTACGGTGATGAAAACGGTGGGAAGCTGAGTATTAAATATATCCCGGGCGGTATCGTTATAGAAGGAACAAATAGCTTCGATACTGCCATAGATATCTTTGTCGAGAGTGGAATTCTTCTGCGGCACTATGATGTAAACGCCGGAGAACAATTCAGCGCGAAAATCGGCAAAGTGACGCTCACCGGTGGCATCTATGTTGTACGGGCTATGTCGCGTAACTCTTATTATTCACAAAAAATCCAAGTGAATTAAATAATGCTGATGAATTAACAACATACTTATAGACGTTAAGATGAGGTGGCTGTGTCAAAATGCATGCCTTTTGACACAGCCACCTGGTTTTCCAATCGGATGCTGAACATCCCTGGTTCTATCCGATTGGTTCTGTAGGTTGATTAATGGGAGTTGGAGTTATCGGGCGATTTTGAGGACGGAGTTGCCGGCTTTCACCACATAGACTCCGGCGGGAAGATGGGAGATGCTGAACTCGGGTTCGTTGCTCGATGTGAGGGCGTTGCCGGCTACGTCGTAGACCATGGCGAAGTCTGCGCCGTTTACGTTGACGGTGTTGGTGTCACGGTCGTAAGAGAGTGCGGCACCGTTGGCCTTGACGGATTCCACGCCTGAATTGGTGTTTTCCTTCACCATCAGTTTATCCATGCAGAAGTAAGCGGGAGTGTTGTCGCCATAATCGCCGGAATCGGTGGATTTGATGGTGAAATAGAGTTCGTTGATGGTGCCGAGCGATGTGATGTCGACATAACTCCAGCCGCGGTTGATGGTGAGGTTGCCGTTGGTGTACGATGCCAGTTCTACTGTAACCTCTTTCTCGGTTTCATCGGGGGCGACACCGTGAATGGTGAGGGTGAATTTGTCGCCGTTGTTGAACGCACGGGCAAAAGCATCGCCATACTCGATACAATAGTAGGGATAGCTATTTAGGTTGACATACACGCCCACTGCATCATACGATTTGCCGGTGTTGAATGTCATATCCACCGGTCGTTTGGCAAAATAGGAGCCATAATATCCTACCAGATAAGGCACTTCCGCGCTTACGACTGGTGCGCCAAAATCATCGGTCTTCACCGTGCCGTCCTCGTTGAGAACGATGCCGCCTTTGGCCATGTTGCTGAACTGGAATGTGAGTGTGTCGTCCTTACGCGCGTTGTCGGTGGAGTTGGAGGCTGTGAATCCCCACCAGGTCTTGTATTCGCCCATTGAACCCTTTACGAACGAGAAGCACTGACTTTCGATAGCGGTCTCATCATCGTCGTAGGTTCCGATCCATGCGCCGGTTTCGGCGTTGAATGTCAGAGGAGTGGTGGCCTTTGCAAGGTCAAGGGTGATAACGTTGCTGTCGGCTGCATTGGCTGTGAGACCTGCAAACAGAATTGCAAGAGTAAAAATCTTTTTCATTGGCTTATAAATAGGTTCTTAAAAAATGAATATTCCCGTTGACACATGGCACAACGGGAACTTTATCGGAACCGGCTATAAGCCGATATGAATGGCGGATTGCTGAAACGTGACGCCAAGCCCATAATCCCGTGGGCAATGCTGTTGAAAAAGACCGTCAAGGCAGGTTTTCTGACTTGCTCCAGATTGTCCGGCCTTCCCGGCGGCATGCGCCAGTGACTTTTCGGACAATCCGACACCGTAGGACTTTTTTCCTCGGCATCCAGCAACGTTGCCACGAAAAGCAACGTCACACGGGAACTTACAGCAGCGGGTACTGTTCCGGATTCACACCGGATTCCCTCGCCTGAGACCTTATTATCGGCTCAGGATTCCTTGAAATCTTGCGGCAAAATTAATCAAATTCCGCAATCCTGCAAAATTATTGTCAGAGTTTATATCCAAGTTCGCGGCTCACCTTTTCAAGCGTGCGACGGGAGTTGAGCAACTGCGAATAGCATACCCCATCGCTGCATTGCGAGGCTATCTTGTTCAAGCTGCGCCGGTAGCCGTCCCAGTCGGTGATGGTCAGCCGGGCAACCGAACTTTCTATGGCAGCTTTAGCAACCGCAGGGGCAACAATCTCGAGCAGACGCGGATCCATCGGTTTAGGCAGGATATAATCCTTTCCTAAAGCCATGTCGGGTTGGCCATAGGCCTCTTTCACCTCATCAGGCACAGGCTCATGGGCAAGCTGCGCTATGGCGCGTGCGGCAGCAAGTTTCATGTCATCGTTGATCAATGTGGCACGGCAATCAATAGCCCCGCGGAAAATGTAGGGGAAGCCGAGCACATTGTTTATCTGGTTGGGATAGTCACTGCGGCCGGTGGCGAAAATTATGTCGGGACGCGATTCCACAGCCAGCTCATAGGCTATCTCAGGGTCCGGATTGGCAAGTGCGAACACAATGGGATCCGGTGCCATCGACTTTATCATTTCCGGAGTAAGCACATCCTTAACCGACAGCCCCAGGAAAAGATCGGCACCTACCAATGCCTCCGCAAGGGTGCTGAGCGGCCTTGAGGTGGCAAATTCCGCTTTCTGTTCCGACAGAGCCGCGCGGTCAGCGCGTATCACACCCTTGGAATCACACATCACAATGTTTTCAGCCCGTACACCAAGCTGCTTGTACAGACGGCTGCAGGATATGGCTGCCGCACCGGCGCCGTTCACCACCACTTTGAGCGATTCGAGCGGTTTGCCGGCAATTTCAGCGGCATTGAGCAGGGCTGCCGCCGAGATAATGGCAGTGCCGTGCTGGTCGTCGTGCATCACGGGGATATCGCATTCCTCCTTCAGCCGCCGTTCAATCTCGAAGCATTCGGGCGACTTTATATCTTCGAGGTTTATGCCGCCGAACGTGGTGGAGATGGCCTTCACTATCTCGACGAATTTCGAAGGGTCAGTTTCATTCACCTCGATATCAAAGCTGTCGAGCCCGGCAAAAATTTTAAAAAGAAGTGATTTCCCCTCCATCACCGGCTTTGAGGCCAGGGCGCCGATGTTTCCGAGACCGAGCACAGCAGTACCGTTTGAAATCACGGCAACGAGATTTGATTTATTGGTGTATTCCCACACATTCTCACTGTTGTCCTTTATCTCCAGACAGGGATATGCCACGCCTGGTGAATAGGCCAGAGCCAGGTCGGCAGGAGTTGAGTAAGGTTTGGTGGGTATGGTTTCCATTTTACCGGGGCGCGGTTCCTTGTGATAGGCAAGCGCCATCTTTTTCAGCATATTTTCCATATATTCAGCAGTATGGTGTTTTTTACTTCTTGTTACAAACAATAAGGAGAAATATTCACCCTCATTGATGACTTAGGTGAAAACTTCTCCTTTTTAACAATTAAGCCGCCGGATTTGCTCACCGGCCCACGGCTAATTATTCTTTCACTCCATAAGCCAGATCACCGGCATCGCCAAGTCCGGGCACAATGTAGGAATGTGCATTGATGTGCTCGTCGATGGCACCGATCCAGACTGTGGTGCGGTCCTCCGGGAATTTCTCACAAATATAATCCACCGCCTGACGGGAAGCGATGACCGAGGCAACATGAATCTGTGCGGGATTTCCCTTGGTGAGAAGAGCGCGGTAGCTCAGCTCCATAGATGCTCCCGTGGCAAGCATCGGGTCGGCAAGAACCAGCGTTTTGCCGTCGAGACGCGGGGATGCGAGATACTCGATGCACACATCGAAATTCTCCTTCTCCTTATATTTCCGGTAGGCCGAAACGAATGCATTCTGTGCGTTGTCGAAATAGTTCAGGAAACCCTGATGGAAAGGCACACCGGCACGGAAAATCGTGGCAAGCACCACCTGCGAATCAATCACGCTGGTTTTGGCCACATCGAGCGGAGTAAGTGTCTCAACTGTGCGGTAATCCAGTGTCTTTGAAATCTCATAGGCCATTATTTCGCCCACCCTTTCCAGATTACGACGGAAACGGAGCATGTCCTTCTGTATGTTGACATCGCGCATCTCAGTCATATACTGACTGATGAGTGAATTATGTTCAGCGAAATTTATTATTTTCATGGAGTAAGTTTATTTTATTGGCAAATGTACGAATTTTAGCCGTTTCCCCATAACGCGGAAGCTTTAAAATACACTTTCCCCACATTGGCTTAATATACCAGCCCCATATTGTCAACCCACATGGTCAGGCCGATGGTCCCGATGTAAGCTGTGCCGCTTCCTGACGATGCCATGACAAGCAGATGGGTTGGTGTGGCGTCGGGGCTGTCCCAGCCCACCTCTTTCACCGGCACCATCTTCCCCTTGCTGTTGCGCGCATAATAACTCTTTTCTTCCGGAATCAGACCCATGAAAGGTTTATAGTCCGGACGGCCCGTTATATCACCGTACCACACAGGGATGCGGTGTTTGCTCACCCAGCCGTTGGTGGCGCTGCCGTAATGACGCCTTCCGGTGCCCACGCGCTTGGCAAACAGGTTGCCATGCTCGTCCTCCCACCTGCGCTGCAAAATGATGTAGACCTCGGCATTGTCGTGGCCTTGGAGAGTTTTCTTTTTTCCGAATCCGGATGAATAGGTGCGTGTGTTGTCCTTGGGCATGTCGAGTTTATAATCAAACTGCAAAGCTTTTGGCCGGCGCGTGAAAGGTATGCCCATCTCCATTTTGGAATACGGCTCCTTGGTGGATTTCACCGGCTCGATGAACTTGCCCAGAAAGATTGATCCTGCCACAACAACATCCACATTTATTATGCCAAGAGCCTTGCAGTGCTCCATCATTGTGGTCAGCTTGCATGCACGTCCCGAACCATGTTTGTCTGGGAAAACAGCATTGCTCCCTTTGGTAATGCCCATCACCTTTGCCATCACATTGGAGGTGGCCCAGGGCGACCCGCCCATGTTAGTGTAAGGTTTGTCACCGTTTATTGTGGCGTTCGGAGCAATCTCGTAAAGCTGCTTGGTATTGCCGCCGATTATGGCCGATTCGTCGATGTTGCGTGTCACCCAGTTCTCAAAATCACCGTACTTGAAAAGCTCGAAATTTTCCGCGGAACATCCAAGAGGAATCTGTACCATTGTGAAAACCGATAACAATGCCAAAATCAATCTTTTCATAGAACCTGTTTTTTATTATCCGCATACATCCATAACCGAAGTGGCTGATATTTACATGCGGGATTGTATATTACGCGTCAGTCTGTCAAATGCAAATATAAGCAAAAAAACAGACTTGGCCTGAAAACAGCCAAAATGTGCGATTCAAACATACATTTTCACCAATAACATCCGTTTTATAAATAAGCCGCTACTTAAAAACGCTTCTGCAAGCATATTTGTTAATTTACCTGTTTTGCAGTTTACCTTATGCTGTGATGACTGAATTCAATGATGGTTGCGCCGTGTCGGTGGTTGTTCCGGTTTACAACTGCCATGAATTTCTCAAGGAGTGTCTCGACTCCCTGAGGAATCAGATGTTCGGCAATATTGAGATTATTGTTGTCGATGACGGTTCGGACGACGGTTCGGATATTATAGCGCAGGAATTTGCAAACACCGACAGCCGTTTCACTCTTTTACGTCAGCCCAACATTGGGGTCGGTGCGGCACGCAACCGGGGTCTGGAAGCAGCCTCAGGCCAATGGATTGTATTTGTGGATGCCGACGACATACTCCTGCCGGACGCCATACGGCAGATGCTTGATGCTGCGACAACTTCCGGAGCCAACTTGGTTTTCGGAAAAATAAAGAAACAGAAACGTCCTTGCTATAACGTGAATAGTAAGTACGGCGATTGCCGCAATTCATTAAAAATTTTTCAGGCTGACAAACTCACCGAAGAATTTCTGTATCAGCATATAGATCGGTTCTCAATATGCGGGAGTCTAATCAACAAACGTATTTTTTCCGATGGATTGCGGTTTGCCACACGTCGCCGTTATGAAGATCTTGCCATAACGCATCAGCTGTTTGAACGCGCCGGAACAATTACACAAATTGATAAACTGACATACATCTACCGGCAGCACACCGGTAGCTTCATCCATGGCATCACACGTTCAAGATTCGATGTGCTCGATGTTACCGACGAAATTTACAACCATTTCAGCCAGGAGGCTCACACCCCGGCATTAATGAAAGCTGCTGCCGACCGTCGGTTCAGCGCTCACTGCAACATGCTTTCGCTCATCTGGCAAAACGAAAAGGAGACATCCGGGATGCCTGAAATTGAAAACTACCGTCAACGATGCATCAACGTTATCAGATTACACCGAAAATCCATCCTGACCAATTCCCATGTCAGGCTAAAAAACCGCCTCGGCGCTCTCCTCTCCTACAATCTCCCCCTCTTCCGCTTCATTTCCAATGTTTTTAGAAAATGAATCAAATTTATGAATCATAATACAACAGTGTCTCCTCACAAAACGAAACAATTCATAAAATTCATCGCATATCTCCAGATCATTGGTATTATTCTCGTTGTTTTTGGTCATTCGTTCCATGAATATCCTGACGGAGAGATGGGTAAAACTTTAGTTATCTACCGGATGCTATATAGTTTCCGCATGCCATTATTCATGTTTGTTTCAGGATTCCTCATGATATTTACAACTCGTTTGAGATATTCCTCCAATCGCACCGGAATCCCACAATTTTTCAAACTGAAATTACAAAGATTATTATTACCTTTTATTGTATTAACCCTTGTAACTTTTATTCCCAGAGCAATGATGTCTGGTATTGCTGATGACAATATTAATTTAAGTTTAAATTCGTTTTATCGTTCTTTTTTATATGGCGATTCACTCGTTATTCCATTTTTATGGTTTCTTCAGGCAAGCTTCTTGTTATTGATATTCAATCATTCAATACTAACCCTTGGGGAGAATGCAAAAATTAACAATATATTTTTATATATTACACTTATATTGTTATTCGCTATTCTTCCGATTCTTCCAATTGAATACAGTTACTTTTTTTCAATAAATGAAGCTGTACGATTAGGCCTTTACTTCACATTAGGTGCAGCTTATTGTCGTTTTGCTAAAAATATTGATAAAATAATACCCTGGTTATCACCGATTTTTTTACTATCTGTAACTATTTTATGGAGCTGTTTGTTTTTTCTTTTTGAAGGTAGTAAATGGATATTTTTATGTTCAATTGCTGGAATAACTATGTGTATATCTGTAGCTAAATTAATGGAAAAACATGATGTAAAGATACTTGATCATCTTATTGGTGCCAATTACATTATTTTTCTACTTTCTTGGTATTGTAACGTTGCTACACAACAAATTCTACATCATTTCATAGAACTACCATGGTGGTGTTATACTATATTATCACTTGTTTCAGGTATATATATACCTTGGTTAGCTTATTGTTATATTCAAAATCACCCGGACAGCAGATGGATAAAAATCACGGCTATGTTATTGGGACAATCATTCAAAAAAAAGCATAGTTAACTCTCAATTATAAAGCCGATTATAAGGATTTAATAAAAATATCTAAAAAAATCACTTCAATTCTTATGTCCTCTTCGCAAGGAGAGCGGAAGCCTGGGCCGCTATTCCTTCACCACGACCTGTGAACCCGAGTTTTTCTGTTGTTGTGGCTTTAACTGACACGCAATCAGAAGGGATTCCAAGATCCTCGGCGATATTAATAATCATTTGCGGAATGTATGGCAACATTTTAGGAGCCTGAGCAATAATGGTGACATCAACATTTACCACCCTATAGCCCTTTTCATCTATAAGCCGCACACATTCGCGAAGCAGCAAACGGGAATCAGCCCCTTTGTAGCGGATATCAGTATCAGGGAAATGATAGCCTATATCACGCAATGCTACCGCACCAAGAATGGCATCGCTCAAGGCATGGAGAGCCACATCCGCATCGCTATGACCGAGCAGGCCGAGAGAATGAGGAATTTTTACTCCACACACAATCAAGTCACGGCCTTCAACCAGACGATGCACATCGAATCCGTTGCCTATACGAAACATAACGGGAAGCTGTAATTTATGAAATTCATCTGCCTCCGAACAGTCCTTTCAGACCTTCCATATCGAAGGTAAGGGAGAAACGGAGTGTCTGGTCAAGAGGTGAACTCTGCGCCGTGGAAAGCATATATGATGCATCCAGACGGACAACATTCAGAGAGAATCCGGCTCCGAAACCAAAATACTGGCGGTTGCCCTTCCACTGGCTTTCATGATAATAACCGGCACGGAGGAAGAACTGCTGATTGTAGCTGTATTCCGCACCAAGGGAATAGTTTATCTCCTTCAATTCCTCCGACATACCGCCGGGTGCATCGTTGAAGGATTTAAATATACCGGTGATGGGCGACATGTCCTGCCAGTCCTGATAGGCACGCTGCCACGCTTCCTGGTCGGGCACTTCCACTCCGTCCTCAATCTTGGTATAATCTTTCTGACGGGGACGGGTAGGCACAAGCAGCTTATTAAGGTCAAGACTTATGGCAAGAGTATGATAATCTGCCAAAGGGAACATAAATGATGTTCCTATACGCAGGTTAGTAGGCAAAAACGCAGGGTTGGCACCACGGTCGTAGCTCACTTTCGAACCGATGTTCGAAATATCCCATCCCCAGGAAAACTGGCATTCGTTCTGGCCAATAATCGGATATGTGGTGTAATAACCGGAGATATCAGCAGAGAATGCAGATGCGCCGGTCTGATTGTCACCGACATCAGAGGTAGAATTATAACCAAGGTCAGAGTATATATAACGGAATACTATACCCATCGAGAATTTCTCCGACAATTTGCGTGAATAACCCACATCAATCGCCATCTCGTAAGGATTAATACTGGTTGTACCAACATCGCCGGGCATATTGCTTGTTACCTCGCCCAACGAAAAATAGCGCAACGAGGCACTGATGGCCTGATTGTCGCCGCTGCCTATTTTCCAGTATCCCGAAAGATTGGCCAGAAAAATATCGTTGACAAGTTTACGCAACCAGGGTGTATAGCTCAACGACACCGCCGCCTGCGAATAGGCGAAAGCATACTTCGACGGATTCCAGAACTGCGAGTTGGCATCCGGATCTGTGGCCGCGCCAAGATCACCCATAGATGCACCACGGGCATCGGGAGCGATGCTCAGCGATGTCACGCCGGTTTCTACAGGATTAAAATCCTCCTTTATATCCTGGGCGTTGATTGTCTGATTTATGATAAAGACCGCAAAAAGAAATGCGCTTACGCGTACAATTCCTGTTTTAAAGTCTGAAAGGTGAATAGTCATCTTTATCTCCTGATTGTTTATTTGTCAAACTTCGTATTCATATATTATAACTTAAAACTTAGCGGTTTATTGTTCCACAAAGTTTTTTGAAGCCGACAATAGCTGCGATATGTCCACAATATAACGTCAGCGCAGTAATGGGCGCAACAGCCGGGTCACTTCCTCCCCGTCAAGTGATCTTTTTTCCGTAAGATTGTCTACAAATCTGCTCACAAGAGCCGAGACATCGGGATGGGCGAACACACGGTGAAAAAAAGCAAACGATTCATTGTAGACCATACGTATCTCATCATCCTCGAGCGAGCATTCCTCATGTCCCTCCTCGAAGAGATTTTTCAACAATAACTCATTCATCTCTCTTGTCAGTTCCTCCCGGTTACGCACCATGGCACGGCACATGACGTTGCTTAACAGTAACCCTGTCAACAGACGAAAATGATTGAAACTATCGTTCCATAAAGATTTGGCAGAAAGCGACTGATTATGCGGATAGAAGAAATCGGATGTGAAAGCAAGACCTTTATCCGGTTCCGAATCAAGATTCACGCTGTCGATGAATCGTTCGTTCTCCATCATGCACATACATACACTCATTCCGCTCAGACCGTAGGCCCGGTCTGTTTCATCCTTATATTTTAATGTCACCATTTTTACTTTCGATTTAGATTCAGTTTATCACCATTATTTTGGTAACACATGCCGACGCAGTACCTGTGGCATTTTGAGAGGCCAGCACATAGTAGACACCGGTCTTGACCCGCTCGCCTGCCGAATTACATCCGTCCCATACGAACATACCGCCTTCGCTGCGTCCCTGATGAAACACATTTCCGTTGGCATCCGCAATTTTAACAAGCGAATTGTCCATCAGTCCGGTCACTGTGATCCATCCGGTATAGTCCGGCCGCACAGGATTGGGATAAGCATAGACATCACTATATGAATCTGCCGCCGGTGAGGTGGTGGAACTGTATTCCACAAGTCCGTTAGGTGTGCCGAAGTACACTTTGTTCGATGCCGGATCACATGCTACAGAATATACATGGTTGGATGGAAGAATTGAATTATCCACAGTGTAATGCTCAAGAATTCTGTCGCCGTTTTCACTGACAAGATAAACTCCCGAGCCTATGGTTGAAATCCATTTTTTATTGGCAGCGTCAACAGCGATACCCGAAACAGTTACGTTTTCCAACAGATAGTCTGCCAGATTAGTACCGTCGTTACGCGCTACCTTCATTCGCTTTATAGTGGCAACATTTGATGTCACCTTACTGATATCTGTAATCTCATATACTCCTTTCTCAGAACCGAACCACAGACGCCCGTTATTATCCTCGGCGACACAGGTAAGACCTATAGTTGAATCAAATTCTTTTCCATCCTGATCTATCTGAGTGTCAACCACTATCAAACGGTCATCGGATGGAGAAGGCGTATTTCTTGAGTCAACTATCACAAAATCCTTTTCATATTTTCCAAGAGTAATTATAGTGTAATTGCTCTTTCTACAGGGCAAAATAAAGTTTTCCCAACTATCTGAAGTTTTTCCTCTTATTGTAAAACCTTTCCAATCAGAAGGCACTGTTGTTTCTTTATTTCTACTTTCAGCTGGAAGAACAAAAATTCGTTCAACATTATCAGGTACAGTTCCCCTACAATCATACGCCCACAAATTACCATAATTATCTACACCTACATCATAAATAATGCAGGCATAATTTGAAGTCATACCAAATCCGGCACTTGTAACGTAATATTTATGTAATTGCTTATTGTCTTTAATGTGATATACTCCTTCGAAGAAGCTGCCTATGTAATAGGCATCAGGGTCCTGAGGATCCTCGCATAAACGATGGGTACGTCTCATTGCATTCGGGCCTCGGACGCCTGAATTACCATTCTCAAAATCAACTTCCTTACCGGCCACATCCTTAAACTTGCCGTTTTCCAGTGTAAGAACAGTGGACGGCTGACTGCGGTCATAATATGCATTGAGGGTTGAATTCTGGTCGAGTCCGTAAAGATATATTTTTCCTGACTGACCCGTATACATGGCATGAATCTGTTTGAGTGGTAAGTCAGAACCTTTTATATATCCGCCGATGGCCACAGGATCCGCTGAGGAATAATCCATCTGTCTCAAACCGTTGCTGTCTCCTTCCCAAACTGAACCGGAATCACCTCCATAAAGAAGCACTGATGTTGCAGGTACTTTGGCAGATGAAAGTTTACTTACCTTACCATCTTCATCAAAAGTGAATATGCCGCCATCATTGAATACATAATCATATCCGTGGCTACCGCGGTATATCTTCCAGTTATTGCAACCCCAGATACCCTGATTCTGACCATCCACTTCTATCTGCGCATCAATACCGAAAGTTCCGGTATTGATATCAATATTGTAAATACGGAAAATCTCACCCCATATACACCAGTATAATTTATCACCTTTTGCAATCAATCCATGACAATCCGCCATCCCAAGATCAAACACTTTGAAATCCGACAGATTCTTTATACTTATATCAGAGGGAGCCACATACAAGGCACCTTCTTTAAACCCCATGGCTACAAATTGTGATGAGGCATCGACATGCATCACCTCTTTGGGTGTGAACACCGTCTCCCTGACTTCATTTTTTGAGTTGTTATAAACAACGAGACCGAAATCAGTGGCTACATAAAAATCATCACCGTTAAATGCCAGATCATTTATATTATGAGAACCGACACTATTGGCATTCTTTATGTCAGGCATGTTTACTATCTTTCCATTGTCCGACAAACGGTCCATGTTGCCGGAACTGTATACCACAATCACGCTTTTAGCATCGGGATCTGAATATACATTTTTCGCATCCACATCGTTAAGAAGATTCACTTTAGTAAGTGCTTCCACTTCAGTGGTCTCCTTGTCGTAGCGGAACACCGATCCGGCCGATACAAAATATATGTATGTATCGGTTTCGGCAATGCTTTCCACATTGATAAAAGGAGAATATATTTTCCATGAGCCGACGGCAAGCTGAGCCTGCACGGCAAGCGGCATCATGAAAGTCAGCAATATCAATAGTTTCTTTATCATCTGAGGATATGAGAGGTGTTTTTATTTTGATTTTTCTTCAGACAAAAATTCAATCAGAGATGCAAGCGCCCGGCCGCGGTGACTCATTGAATTTTTCTTTTCAGCCGACATCTGTGCGAAGCTTTCTGTATGACCTTCAGGTACGAACACAGGATCGTAACCGAAACCATCCTTTCCGGCAGGCTCAGCTGCTATATTGCCTTTTACCACGCCTTCAAACATATATTCTTTATTATTAAGAATCAAGGCAATGGCCGTGCGGAAACGTGCGCTGCGGTCTGACTTTCCCTGCATGTTTTTGAGGAGAAGCCTCATATTGGCCTTAGAATCATGACTTTGTGCATCCGGGTTGTCGATGGCAGCATAACGTGCGGACATTACTCCGGGTGCGCCTCCAAGGACTTTTACTTCAAGTCCCGTATCATCGGCAAAGCAGTCCAGACCATATTTACTGTTAATCCATCGTGCTTTTATGAGTGCATTTCCTTCAAGGGTCTCCGCTGTCTCTTCAATATCATCATGACAGCCTATGTCGTCGAGCGAAAGTATTTCACATCCGCAATTTCCATCAGCAGTCAGGACTTTAAAAATTGCACGGGCTTCCTGCAGTTTGTGAGCGTTATTGGTGGCGAATACTATTCGTTCAGGTAATTTCATATGATTTACGGCTTTATATAACCGCCCCCGACAGCTGCCTTAACATGCTGCCGGGGCGGAGTTTTTTCCATTGATATAACGCCGGTTGGCTCAAATTATTGTTTTACTCTCAGCCGACCACAATGTTAACGATGCGTCCGGGTACAACAATTATTTTCTTCACCTGTTTTCCATCGAGCCATTTGGCGGCATTTTCATGCGAAAGAGCGAGCTTTTCAATCTCTGACTTGTCCATATCGGCTGGCACACTGATGTTGTAACGCGCCTTTCCGTTGAAGCTGACGGGATAATTTATGCTCTTTTCAACAAGATAATCCTCATTCCATTCAGGCCATTTTGCCATGCACACGGAGGTGTCGTTACCCAGGGCATGCCAAAGTTCTTCGGCTACATGGGGTGCGAACGGAGCGAGAACGCGCACCAGCATTGACAGCACCTCGCTGCTGTGACATTTAAGCTGTGTAAGCTCATTCACGCAAATCATGAATGCACTCACAGAGGTATTATAGGAAAATTCCTCAATATCCTGCGTTACTTTCTTTACAAGCTTGTGAATGGATTTGAGTGCTTCAGCCGACGGCTTTTCATCGGTTACGAGCCACTGGTCACCTTTATAGAAGAGGTTCCAGAATTTCTTTATGAATCTGTTGACTCCGTCTATACCGTTTGTATCCCAAGGTTTGCTCTGCTCCACCGGACCGAGGAACATCTCATACAATCGCAAAGTGTCGGCACCATAACGTTCAACTATATCGTCAGGGTTGACAACATTAAACATTGATTTCGACATCTTCTCCACTGCCCATCCGCATATGTATTTGCCGTCCTCTAGTATGAATTCGGCATCTGCATATTCCGTACGCCAGCTTCGGAAAGCCTCCGTGTCAAGCACATCGTTGGAAACAATGTTGACATCCACATGAATGGGCGTTACATCATATTCACCCTTCTTGCCTGCGGAAACAAATGTATTCGTATCCTTTATTCGGTAAACGAAATTGCTTCGTCCCTGAATCATGCCCTGATTGATGAGTTTGCTGAATGGTTCCTTCTCACACACCTTTCCGAGGTCGAACAGGAACTTATTCCAGAAACGGGAATAGATAAGATGACCGGTGGCATGTTCCGTACCGCCCACATAAAGGTCAACACTGCGCCAATAGTCGTTTGCTTCCTTTCCGACAAGTGCATCACTATTGTGGGGATCCATATAGCGCAGATAGTAGGCCGACGAACCTGCAAAACCGGGCATAGTGTTCAGTTCAAGCTGATAGCCGTCCTCGGTTTTCCAGTTTTCGGCACGGCCCAGAGGCGGTTCACCGGTTTCGGTGGGAAGATATTTGTCAATCTCCGGGAGCTCCAGGGGCAGTTTGTCAACCGGCAGAGTATGCGGAACCCCATCCTTATAGTAAACCGGGAACGGTTCGCCCCAATAACGCTGACGGCTGAAAATGGCATCGCGCAGGCGGAAGTTCACCTTCACCTTTCCGATTTCTTTCTCTTCTATGAACCGTTTGGTGGCGGCTATGGCATCCTTGACTTCCATTCCGTTGAGATCAAGTTCAGGTCCGCATGAATTTATCATACGTCCCTCCTTGGCATCGAAGCTCTGTTCACTTACGTCAGCACCCTCTATAAGCGGAATAACCGGAAGATTGAAATGACGTGCAAACGCATAGTCACGCGAGTCATGAGCAGGCACAGCCATGATGGCACCTGTACCGTAGCCGGCAAGCACATAGTCGCTGACATATACAGGAATTTCCTTGCCCGAAAGCGGATTGATGGCATAAGCTCCGGTAAACACTCCGCTCACCTTCTTGTCAATCATTCGCTCACGTTCGGTCTTGTGTTTTATCTCATCGCGGTAAGCCTGCACCTCTTCCTTGTGGTCAGGAGTTGTGATCATGTCCACATACTTGCTTTCGGGTGCCAGCACCATGAATGTCACACCGAACACTGTGTCGGCGCGTGTGGTGAAGATGGTCATCTCCACATCGCTGTCCTTCACCTTGAACTGCATCTCGGCACCTTCCGAACGTCCGATCCAGTTCCGCTGGGTTTCCTTGATGGAATCGCTCCACTGCAGCTGTTCCATATCGTCGAGCAGACGCTGTGCATAAGCGCTGACGCGCAGACACCACTGGTACATCTGTTTCTGTTCAACAGGATAACCTCCGCGCACGCTCACTCCCTCGCTCACTTCATCGTTGGCAAGCACTGTGCCGAGTTTCGGACACCAGTTCACCATGGTGTTTGCCTGAAAAGCTATGCGGTAGTTCATCAGCACATCGCTCTGTTCTTTTTCAGACATGGCATTCCATTGCGCGGCCGTAAACGAAAGAGGCTTAGTGCATGCGGCATGTACCCCTTCAGTGCCATGCTTACTGAAATGGCTTATAAGGTTAGCCACCGGTTCGGCACGGTCGAGCTTTGTGTCATAATAATGGTTGAACATTTCTATGAATGCCCATTGCGTCCATTTATAATAGTCGGGAGTGCATGTGCGTATCTCACGGTCCCAGTCATAACAGAAACCGATGCGGTCAAGTTGCTGACGATAGCGCGCGATGTTCTGGGTAGTGGTCACCTCGGGATGCTGACCCGTCTGTATGGCATATTGTTCCGCTGGCAAGCCATAGGCGTCATAACCCATGGGATGGAGCACATTGAATCCCTGCATGCGTTTGTAGCGCGAATATATGTCGGAAGCTATGTAGCCCAGCGGATGCCCCACATGCAACCCCGCACCTGAGGGATAAGGGAACATGTCGAGTACATAGAATTTCGGACGGTTGTGGTCTATTTCCGTCTTATATGTCTTATCTTCTTTCCAACGCTGCTGCCAGCGCTGTTCTATATCTTTATGCTTGTATTCCATCAAATCTATAATTTGGTGATTATGTATGTCTATGTCTGATGTTGTTTTTGATTCAGATGCCGAGCTGTTCCGACATTTCCAGCATCTTTTCAATGGGCTTGCGTGCCTTGACTGCCGTTTCCTGATCCACCTGTATCTCCGGCTGCTCGGTGAGCAGACAGTTGTAGAGTTTTTCAAGCGTGTTAAGTTTCATGTAGCTGCAGTCATTGCAGGCGCAGGTGCTGTCGGCAGGAGGTGCGGGGATAAAAGTCTTATTGCCGCAGCTTTTCTGCATCTCGTGCAGGATGCCGCTTTCAGTGGCCACAATGAATTCGTCAGCATCCGATTCTTTTGCATATTTTAGCAGCGCTGCTGTCGACCCTACCTTATCGGCAAGAATCACCAGTGCATGTTTGCATTCAGGATGAACGAGCAGCTTGGCCTGCGGATGCTGTTTTTTAAGTTCTATAATTTTTTCGAGCGAGAACTGTTCGTGTACATGGCATGCACCGTCCCAGATTTTCATTTCACGTCCGGTCACCGAGCTTATATAATGGCCGAGATTGCGGTCGGGTCCGAAAATCAAAGGTGTGTCGGCAGGAAGCGCCTCCACTATCTGACGTGCATTTCCTGAAGTTACCACCACATCTGTCAATGCCTTCACATCGGCAGAGGTGTTGACATAGCTCACCACCATGTGACCGGGATTCTCCCTGATGAATTTTTCCAGATCCTCGGCCTTGCACGAATCGGCCAGCGAACATCCGGCCTCCACATCCGGCACAAGCACCTTCTTGTCCGGACAGAGAATCTTGGCAGTCTCGCCCATGAAGTGCACGCCGCACATCACGATGATGCGGTTGGGAAGTTTTTCTGCAATTCTTGCAAGCGCGAGCGAATCGCCTATATAATCGGCCAGGTCCTGAATCTCACCCTTCACATAGTAATGGGCGAGCACCACGGCATCTTTGCTTTTCTTGAGTTTCTTAATCTCCGCACACAAATCCTTTTCAGACTCGGGAGTGACTTTTTCAACATTCATTTCTTTACTATTTAAATGTCTGAAAAATTTTTCTAAAAAATCAACTCGACTCTAAATATTAATAATGGATGTTGAAACAGATGATAACTTTCCATCAATTTACTTGCTAAAATGGGTTATTGATGTTTTCATCCGGTTTATTATCACATTATCAACATATGAAAGGCTGATAATTAATTGGTTGTTTGGTTTATCAACATCATGTTGATAATGTGCAAAGTTAATAAATTTCCATGATATAAACTATGTGTAAGTGTTGAAACCTATGCTCAAAACCCATTGATAAACATGTATGGATGGATTTTGCAGAATGGATTCAGTGTTCTATACATCTTCATGTGGATAATGTGCAAATTATGTATCCACAATTTGTGAAATCGGTTTTCACGCGTTTTCAACATTGTTTTCAACATCATCGGATGTTGCCGAAATCAGTTATGACCGGATATCCGAACAGTCCTTCGGCAATACTGATGTCTGCATGCATGCCGCGTTTCATCCTGTTATATTTTTCAATTGACAGGGTTACCTCCTTGCTGTTTCCGTCGGGTGTTTCAGCAACTATATGGTAGGTATGGTATGTTCCGTCGGCCACCATTCGTCCGCGTGCCAGACGGCGGTAACGGGTTTTTTCACGGCTGAATTTTTTAGTTACTGTCACCTCCACTTTGTGGTCGGTCTGTTCCCGGCGGAAGCAATAATTGAGGGCTAAAAAAGATGTGAACGAAACTGATGCGGTAAGCATGAAAATCACACCACATACAAGATATCGGGAAAGGCTTCCTTTATAAAAATTCCATGATAAGCCGGTTATAGCCATTGAAATTGCCAGTGCAATCAGAACCGGGATTCGCAGTGAAATGAATGTACGGCTCAATAATGCAAATCCGGCTCCTGTAATTATGATGGCAAGAAAAATTGAGAGTATGAGGATAACGGTTGATTTACGGTTCATTTTTAATAAGTATTTTGGCTGGTGAACAAAATTATTTGGTCGGCACAAATTTATTTAAAATTTAGGTAACTTTGCATCTGCCAATAAATCATAGTTAATTATCTAAATTATAAATCATAATAGATTATCATGATTAAGAATCTGACTAAAAGCTTTATGATTATGCTTTGCATTGCTTTTGCAATGCCTGCTAGCGCTCAGTTCAATCTTAAAAAAGCTGCCGGCAGTCTTAAAAAGGTAGCTCAGGCCGTCACTCTTTCGGATGAGGACATGGTGCAGTATGTAAAGGAGTACATCGACTGGATGGATACCCACAATCCCGTGCTTCCGGCCGATGATCCCTACACCCAGCGTCTTGCAAAACTTACTGAAGGAATCACCAACGTTGAGGGCATGCCTCTTAATTTCAAGGTATACAATGTGATTGACGTGAATGCATTCGCATGTGCCGACGGCAGCATTCGTGTGTTCTCGTCGCTAATGGACATAATGAGCGATGATGAGCTTCTCGGAGTAATAGGTCACGAAATAGGCCATGTGGCACACAAGGATTCAAAGAATGCTTTCAAGCAGGCGTTGCTTACGTCGGCTCTGAAAGATGGCATAGCATCCACAAGCGGAAAGGCTGCCGCACTAACCGATTCGCAGCTTGGAAGTCTTGGCGAGGCTCTGGTTTCTGCCAAATACTCCCAGAAAGCCGAAAAGGCTGCCGACGATTACGGCTATGAATTTCTTAAGAAAAACGGTAAGAACCCCTGGGCCATGGCTCTTTCGTTCAAACGTCTGAAAGAACTTCAGGGAGATGCAAAGACCAGCAAAATCAATCAGCTTTTCTCAAGCCATCCCGATCTTGATTTACGCATTTCCCGTATGGAGGAACGCGCCACTAAGGAAGGTATCGAAAAACCTGCCGACGCAAAATAAATTTTAACAGCATACTGGTTATTCATACAGTATTAGATAAAATACGAAGGACTGGCTCCCGCAATATGAGCCAGTCCTTCGTGTATATAGTACAATTTCTACTTGCTGTCAGAACTTCCAGCCAACAGTGGCATAGAAAGCACCGTTGCGGAGAGCGCCGTCACCCTTTGTGATGGAAACGAAACCAAGCTCATATTCCACGCCGAACACAAAGCGGTGATACTCGAAATCAACGCCAAGGTCAAGACCAACATCAAAACGGTTGGCACCTTCATAAGTGTATTCGCCCTCTTTCAATATTTCATCAGATGATTTGAAAATGTTGGTTTTATCGTGGTACTTGTATCCGTTGAATTCATAATCTGTGGTAAGATTGCCTGCCAAACCCACGGCAAAGTACGGACCGGCTTTCAGTGTCATGTTCCAGTTGTCCGAAAGATTCAGTCGGTAAGCTGCGAGAACCGGGATCTGCAGGTAGAAGATATCGAGCTGTTCGTCGAATTTTTCACCTTCTTCGCTGAATGATTCCTTGGCACCTTTCCATGCCACTTCGAGCGACGGCATGAGCGACCAGTTGGAGGTAAGGGGTTTTTCAATACCGGCACCAACTTTACCTACAAAGTGCGATCCGATACCTTCGGCGTCGCCCCAGCAGTGAGCAACACCTACACCGCCTTTTACGTTCCATGTAATTTGGGCCGAAGCACTCATGGCTGCTATCACCATGACGGCTAACAATAAAAATTTTTTCATAACAAAATTGTTTTAAATTAAGAAAATATGAATGATAGGAATTATAGTCAGTTTATATATTACTCTGGACCTGACGTTCAGAATGTCATGCTCTCCCATTTGCGTCCGAGTGCATTGGGATAAGCCACATTAGGGGTCTGAAGCTTATCGTTTTCAAGCATCGAGTTCTTTTTTACATTCTGCGAAAGGTGCATGAAAAGATCACCGAACGATGTTTCTCCCTTTGATTTTTTAAGCCGGTCAAGCAAGAAATATGTGAACATGCCATGGCGTTTTTCACCGTACGAAAGGGCGGTTTCATCGTTCGATGCAGCAGTGAACACAATCATGTTTGGTGGCAACACTTCCTCTCTCGGCTTCAATGCCACTCCGCGTACTGCAATCAGGGCTTGGCCGGAACCGCGTTTCACTCCGCTGAAACATGCATCAAGCAACACAGTGATGTTCTTTGTATGCATCTTTCCGAGCCTGCTGTATATGTCGGCGAGTTTGAAACAGGTGGTTATGTCTTTTGGAAAGCCGTCGGTCGGAATCAGATAGGCAGCCTTGTCCTTTTCATTCGGAATGCCGTGACCGGCATAATAGAAAATCACTTTTGAATTTCCTTCCGATATTTCTGTCATGGTCTCCACCCAGTTAAGTGCTCGCTTTATGTCGGTATACGAGGCATTGATGAATGTCTTTATCTGCTTTTCAGGCACTCCGAGTGTCTTGATGCAGTATTCACGGAACACTTCTCCGTCGCGTGATGCAAAATCCACCACGGGTACATCCTCGTAATTCTCATTGGCAATGATAACGCAATAGGTATTCTGATTTTTGTCGGTCTTTACCACCGGTATGTCAACGTCCACATCAACCGGCGGTAGCTCAGGTTTCACTTCTGCCTGCGCTACCAAGGGCTGGGCGGGAACAAGCGGCTCGGCAACTTTTGGCTGTGTGTTCTCCTTCTTATTATTTTTTGATGATGATTTTTTCTTTTTGGATCCGAACAAACCTTTTAATTTTCCTTTCAGGCTGTCGTCGGAATCTTCATTATCGGTTACATCCGTAGCGGCCACATCATTATTCTGTTGAGACTGATTCTGTTTTGTAGCTTCGGCCAGAAGGCGTGCCTGTTCCTTGAGTTTTTGTTCCTGCTCATCTATCTGGCGTTGCAGAGCTTCCTTTTCATCTTTTTTCTTTTGTTTTTCAGCCTCGGCAAGTTGGCGTGCTTCCTCTTTTTTCTGACGCTCAATGGATTTTTCAAGGTCACGCTGTTCCTTTTCCCGCTGTTTTACAGCATCGGGCGCTTCCGTGGTACGCATTTCGGCAGTCAATATCTGGCTGTTGGATACATATACTTCGTTTCCTTGTCGCAGATCATGTTCGGAAATGAGCGATAGCATGGTAAAATTCATTCCCGAGTTGTCGCGGAAGGCGTTTTTACCGATTTTGCGCAACGAGGCAGGCAACTTCACTTCACGGAGTTTGCGAAATTCATTGAAGCAGAATTTTTCAATTTCGGTGATTCCCTCCTCAAGAGTCAGATAGACCGTGGAGTAATTCACACCGTTCATGAACACACCGATGGCATCCACAGGATAACTTGTTCCCTTGTGTGTCACCGTGGAAGGAACCACAACCTTTTGAGCTTTGCTGTCAAAGCTTTTTATGGTTGCCTGACCGTGGTCAATCTTCCCTTTGAAAGTTACGCCTTCGTATGTGTAGGTGAAACTTTGGGCAGATAATGCCGTGTTCACAAAGAGCATTATGAGTGATATGATTATTCCCCGTTTCATAATTTTATGCACCATGATTATATTTATTCAGTTAATCTGGATTTTTCAGGATTCGGATGGAACTACTGTCAACGGCAGTGAGACACATTTCACTTTCTCATCACGATTTTTCAGTTTTCCAAGCCATTTATGGAATTCTTTTACTGAAAGTGTGGATGGTAGCGTATCGGAAATTGTGTCGGCTGATGGCTTGATGAATTCAACTGGAGAGAATACCACGTACAGTTCGTTTATTTCCGGGGCATCACCGCCGCAGGTCATGGTGTACTCGTCAAGAACCGGAAGCTCCTTTTCGTCGGCATGCGCCGGTGAGAACAGAATGTAATCGCGGTCTGCTCTGATTTCCTTGGCCTTACCGTCAGAGTTGCGGTAGGGCAGCAGGCAATAGCAGGTTGCCGATGCCTGGTCGAGAAGATACACTACGAGATAACCTTTCACCGGTGAACGGAACATGAGAAACATGTCGTCGCCGTTGGAGAAGCGTGATGATTCGCAATGTGAATCAGTCCCGTTGCGCAGAAGCTTCACATTCAGGTCGATATTTGATTCAGATCTGTCGCGGGCTTTCCCTTCCACCGTCACCTCAACCCGGAGTACACCGTCAGTGAACTGTATGTTGAATTCCGGTTCACGTGTATCGGCAATCCATTCTCCACGCACATCACTTTGCGACGTGGCCTGGAACTGTGAGCCTGTTGCACCACCCTCCATCACGGCCGTGCTGATGGATTGACTTATCACCGTGCCGAACTCATTGGCCAGTGCCTGTATACGTGCGCGTTCAGTGGCGATGCGTTTGGCTTCATCCACCGATTGCGACGGCGATGCAAGATAAACGTATTCGCCTTTCACCGTGCATGTCTTTGACCATAGAAAATTCGGACAAAGACATATGGCCATACACAGCAGGAGGACAATTTTATTCATTCTGGCGGTTATTCTTCGGCAGGCTGATCATTGTATTTCTCTCCGATTTTCTCGGCCTTGTCAAGCATATTTTCGCGGATAACCTCTTTTGTCAGATTCACCGCAGTGTCATAATTGTAAGCCACGATTATGCGCACCTCCTTGTTGGCACCTGAAGTTTTGTACATATCTACAACGGGTATTGTGCGCCCCAGGCGTTGTCCGAGTTTTTCCTTGATGTAACCGAATGTCTCCACGCCAGAAGTGGCACCGGCATCCTGTTTGTTTCCCATCACTGTCTGGAGTTCGCCGGTGATTACCGTTTCCAGCTGACGCACAATGTCGAGTTTTGCCATGGTAGTGGCCTGCATGCGTGCGGCATCGATGTTCTGACCGATTGAATTGCCTGCACCGAAAATGAATTTCGGCATATATTCCTCGTTTTCTTCTGCCTCCATCATGGCCTGACGTTCAAGCTGCTTGGCAATCGGTTTTGCCGAAATGGGTTTCCAGCCCTGTTTTTCAAGCTTTTCAGCTTCCTTGCGGAACTGTTTGTCGGCTTTTGCCGTGGCACGTTTTTTTACGTCCTTCATCTGTTCCTTCCGTTCTTTTGCCGGGTCTTCGTCATCTTTTGCCGATAAAGGAAGCGAGATCAATGATACAGCCAATGCCAGTGCCGGCACTGCCAAAATACTTTTTCTGATGTGGAGATGCATGGTGCAATGATTGTGTTAGCCGTCGACTCGTCCACACGGCTGATTATAAATAGAAAAAGCGTGAGAGTCTGTACCATGTTGCCCATCTTGCATTTCGAGGCTCTGACATTGCCTTACCCGGAAGATGGACAACGGCAGAAGCCTCACGCCTATATGCAAGATGACTCCCGCCCGGATTCTCGCGAAACCGGATGGGTGCGTGAAAATGCATATCCACGTGCGTCTGTCGTTGCTTGGTCTTGACCGGGTTTTGAAACTGTCAGATTTCGAAATGCCAAGAACAAGCGCCTTGTAAACGCTTTCTTACTAATATGTCTGCCACATTTCCTTGTTTGCTGAAATATGGCTGTCGGACAACCCCTCCCTCCTCATTCTCGTTGAGACTTCTGCTTCTGAACCTTTGTGAATGTCACCTCCTCGAGAGAAAGATAAAGACCGCTGTCCGCTTGCAAAGATGGTAATTAAAATTAAAATAACCAACTTTTACTTAAAATATTTATACCCATATCACACGGCTCTTTCATTTAAAAATGCTTCGATTTTTCAATGTTCGTGAGCATTAGACGTATAAAAGCAGTTCTCGACTTCGCCCAACAAGACATTTCTTATATATTCCAAAGGTTGGTCATGGGTAAATGCAACTTATTCAAGTCATTGCCAAACAATGTCAAAGTTAAATGAAAGAGCCGTGACCCATATCATTCCGCGCATGCCTTACCAACTGTATTATTTTTCTATGATGTCAACGTAGTAGAACCTGACGCGACGGTCTGTGACAAACACCGAATCGGCTTCTTCTCTGGTTGTAGTGCCCAGTCGGAAGAGTGCATAGGCAGATGGCATGAAACGGAAGTATCTGTAGCGGGTGCTTTCAATAGCTGTTACATTAAGTCGCTCAGGAACAATGTTAGGATAAGACGACATCGGAGAAAAAGAACCTGTATTTTTAATTTTAACAAATGCTTTTTCTGAAAAGCATTCAACCATGGTTCTGTGCGCCAATCCGGGAAGAAACTTTTGCAGAGTTTCGGCATCGTCCAGTTTATCCGTAACAAGTATCAAATCCGGATGCGCAGTAAATATGGAATCAATCATATGGTAAGTTACCGGGGTATATTTTCCCCATATTCTGCAATTTTTGAATTCTTCCAATGTAGGCGGAAGGTTGTCATAATTTTTGAATCCTGTAATTTCTCTAAATGAATCCCAGTCATGGGTTGCAACAAGAAAACTGTCAGCAGTCAGTTGTAGATCGAGCTCAATATATCTGAATCCGTGCGCAATGGCATTGTCTATCGCTTCAAGTGAGTTGGTTGCAATGTGGCCGTCGATGGCGCCACCTCCATGAGCAATGTAGTTTTGTTCAGGATAGTCCTTGATAATTGATTCACAGACATGATTAAACCATAATCTCCAGCCGATGGCAGTCACCACAGCGGCGGCCAGCAGCAACGTTGCGTAAAATTTTATCGGGTAGCGAAGTTTCATTTTGGTAATACAGTTTTGGTTCCCTTATCTTTGCTCCACACTCTCCCGTCTACTTTGCGGGGCCGTGTAACAAATGAATCGGAAAGTACATCGAGTTGCTCATCATAGTATAGATTCATTGTCGATGTAAGAGACATGATGGAGTGAATTATATTTGCTGTTGAAAAATGCCGGTTTCTTGCATCTTCAAGTTTTTTTATCTTATCCGGGAAGGCTTTGTGGAAGGCATTGTTGGCATATATGTAGAAAGGAACTTCAACAAATAATGAATCCCTGCCGCAGAAGTCACGGTTAAAGTACACATTTTCTCCATGATCCGAAAAATACAACACCAATGATGGCTTGTCGGACCGGCGTGCCTTATCAATTATTTCATTTACCACAAAATCGGTGTATAATATGGAATTGTCATATTCCGCCACTCTCTGTGCCTTTGTCTCGTCAAGCCATGGATGTCGGATGGTTCGGAGTACATCTGTTGCCGAGAATCTGTTGAATTCTTCGGGATACCGGTTGTAATAGCGGGTATGTGACCCCTTTAGGTGTACCCCTATGAATTTAGACGGGGCGCTATTATTGAAGGCTTCTGTGACATAAGGCAGCAACACTTCATCAAACCGTTGGAGAAGATGGTCTTCCGAGCTGAGGTTACCTACATATTTGATTTCATCGGCATGCGCTACCATTGCAGCGGAGCTATTGCTCCATATCCCGCTTTTCTCCTGATTTGAAAGCCAGTATGTCCGGTAGCCTGCTGCATTCATCAAATCAATCAGCATAGGGTAATCGTACCAGTTACCGGAAAAATCGGAATCCGGCATAAAACTCAATATACGTTCCATATTTAAGGCGGTACTTGTTGAGCTTGCCAAGGCATCCTCAAATATGAACAGGCTGTCCCTCATTGCCATGGCGTTTGGTGAAGTTGGCAACGGATAACCATAGATCTCCAGGTTTTGTCGTGAGGCTGATTCACCTATTATCATACATAAATCTGTCGCACCTCCTGAAGATACGGTTTGTTCCAGTTCAGGAAAGTATTTTACCTGATTCATTATTTCTGTCAGGTGTCTGTGCTCCCTGACAGTGCGCACTATTGTTTTAGTTACACGCAACGGTACAAACAAATCTGTTTTCCCCGCAGGTAAGGTTGCCATGAAAAATACCATGAGGGCAGCTCCGACGACCGACACGGCATATATGATGGAACGGATTATTCCTATCGATGCCAATTTGTTGGCAAACAGCATCAGACAAATGAATATGATTAGAACCAGCCATGTCGCCGGATTTTGTATCTCTGAATAAAGGTTTGCCAGAAATGTTGGGAGGAATTCTGCTGTTTCGTCGTAATTTGTCTGTGCAATTATGGCCATCAGCTTGTTGCTGATGCCGAATCCATAAAAATGAAAGCATAAAAAATTAACCAGGCAAAAGAAACATACCCCCACAATGAAGCAGATGAACAATACGTTCAATATCCCTGCAGTGGTTTTATACCTATACCTTAAATGATTTATTAATCTGCCTATGATGGATAAAAAGGTTGCTTTTGTGAATGCTATTATAATAATCAATATCCATGAAATGGAAACAGTGCATGGAAATAATCGACCTGCAGACAGGTCAATCATTCCCATTACTGAAAACAAAAACAAAATAATCCAGATTCTGAAATATTTCGGTTTTGTGTATGGGGTGGTGATTATTGAAATAATAGTTTTGTTGATCATACAGGTCAAAACATTATCTCTTGAATTGCATTGTAATACGGTACTCCTTTTTATCTTACAGACTTATTTTATCACGAAGGTGGTGAAGGAGTGGGGAGAGAGGGTGGCGTTGAGGTAGCGGCCGGCTATTCGGACGGTGAATGGCCGGGCTTCGTTCTCAAAGTTGCCTGCGATAACGATGTGGGCGTTTTCGGGAGTGCGGTAGACGATGGCAGGAGCATTGCGGCTGTCTGTGCGAGGGGTGTAGCCTGTCATCACACTGCCGGGAGGAACGAGATTGGTGAAATGCTTTACCGCGAAATATTCAGGTGTGTAGCGTATGGTGCGTTGCTTTGAGTCTACCTGTATCAACGCGTTCTGTGTCCATCCCCAGGGGCTTATGCCGTTGTCGGGGAGAAGGAAGTTCCAGTTGAACCATTCGTCTGTTCCGTTGCCCATGTTGTCGGCAATCAGGAAAAAGGTATGTTCGCCGGCTTTCCAGTCCATCAAGCCGTTGCCGCACTCGCTTTCCGAACAGATGTAATGAAAGTCGGGATACTGACGGCGTATTTCAGGCAGTATCTCGCGGCCTTCCCACTGGAATGCAACCCCGTCGATGCTTTGGCGCAGACTTTCGTCAGCCATTATTTTCTGTACGTGGTCGAGTCGGTTGGTGTTGAAAGTGCCGATATATAGCTTAACTTCAGGATGCTTCTCCCGCAGTGCAGGTGCAAGATAGTCGCGGTTGAACCGTATGGTCCCTTCGGCTGTCCACGGGCAGCCGGGATATGGAGTATAGCTGTACGCCTCGTTCTGGTAAATTACCATGTCTATAGGTATCCCCTGCTCCTTGTATTCATCTATGAATCGGCAGAAGTAGTTGGCGTATGCCTTGAGATAGCGCGGATCCTGAATGAAATAATCCTGAGTGGCCAGACGGCGGGGAAACTGGCTTTTGCGTTCGCCCAGGAATTTCATCTCATCCTCGTCTATATCTTCGGCAGAACCGAAAAGCAGATAGTCCTGTTTGGGGTCGGCATTGTTGTGTTTGCTGCTGACCACAGGATAGTCATTATTGATTTTCATCCAGCTCGGTGGACTCCATGGAGAAATCCAGAATGTAAGCTTCGGATTCTGATTCTGTGCGGCGCGTATTAGGGGGATTATGCCTCGTTTGTCGCGGTCTATGTTAAAATATCGCAGTTCAAAGTCGCCGGGTACCTCGTCACAGCTGTACCATGAGCGGCCATAGTCGTTGCAGTTCATGGATATGCGTCCGCGGGTGAATTTCAGGTCACCGTCCGGAGCGAAAAGATTGTGCATTATCTTCTGTTGTACAGGTGGTGTGAGCATCTGCAGCGCGTCCCAGTCGAGTTCGTTGAATGTTGTTCCCCATGCCTTCAGTAGTGTTCCATCCTCTGAGCCATTGATTTCAAGCCAAGGTGTGGTCGTCGGCTTGGACTGCAGACGGGTCTCTGATTTTTGCCAGGGTGAATTTTCTGTGGTTTTGTAGACTGTGACCTTTTGTGCGGAAACGCTGAAAACGGCCATGCAGCAAGCCGCACACAATAAAGTCTGTTGCAGTTTCATGGGTGGTTAAGGTGGCGGATAATCGGTTATTCTTCTTCTACCGAGTAGTTGAGGAAGTCTACCAGCGGTTTCAGGATGCTGAAAAGCTCGGAGGCGCGTTCCGGCCACGAAGGGTCGGAAAAGAACGCTTCGTTGCAGGGATGGAACTTGCCGTAATCCTTGAGGCGGAGCAGATGAGCCTGCGGATGATTGCGGTCGTAACCTTTAGGTACCGTTTTGAGTGCGCTTCCGCACCATCCCGGGAACTCCTTTACCATTTCCGGCCGGTTGATTATCTCCTCGAACTCCTCGATATTGTCAACAATGGCCTTGCGCAGCTTCTTGAGCACTGCAGGGTCAGGACACCATATTCCGCCGAACAGGCCGCTGTCGGTGTAGGCGCCGCTGAAATCCGGCCCCATCTGCAGATAGTAGCCGCCATAATGTGGCGCACGTCCGTGAGGACTCACCGATGCCGAGAAGTAGGTTTTCAACGGAGTTTTGTCAAGCGAGAACCGTGTGTCGCGATATATGCGATACACGCAGTTTTTTGCCGTAAAGGCTCCGAGCGAGGCATCCCACGTGGCCATGTGCGCTATCAGGCGGTCTATGTCGGCCATCCACAGTGCCCGCAGATCATCATATTCGGCGCGGTGCTGGTGAAACCACTCTCGGTTATTGTTGGCATGCAGTCTTGTCAGAAAATCATAAAGACGCGGTACGTAATAATCGGTTGACTTTTTCATGTTTGCCTTATAATGAAAGCAATTTCAATAAAACCGGTACGGCAAGCTATTGCACCATGTGGTGGGCAATATCCTGCCGTCCTGTTATTCGTTATTTAATGTCTTCCCACTCAACGTCGGTTATCTGCTGTTCGACGGTGACAGTCGACTGATTGCCGTCGGCACCGGCTTGTTCCGTAGTAGTCCGGCTCTCCTCCGCGGTGGTTATTTCGGTGAACTTCACATATTCTCCCACATCGGCCGGTATTTTTTTCTTTTTGATCCGGGCCTTGGTCCAACCGGCTTTTCTATGTCCGTCGGTTCCATATGCCGAGGTCTGTTTCTGTGACCCCGGTTGCCCGAAAAGGTCGCCGAAAACAGAAAAATCACCCTTTTTAAGTTTTGAATATGTGCGCCACAATTTAAACAGCGGCCGCACCACGAATATAAAGAATACTACAAGTAGAAATAGAAAGAATAGTTCCATCGAAAGTCAGTTTATTGTGAACACGGCTGTCCGCATTTTTTAAGTTTATAATCTTTACCTGAGATTATAATGGCCGTGTGTCACTGTTTGTTCTCTTTGCGGTCGATGACAGGCATGAAGAATGCAGACAGGATGAAGTAGAGTATGATGGTGTAGGCAAATCCTTCCACGCCGAATATTGCTACAAAAAGCACCGCCGCAATAATGAGGATGTAGCGCAACAGATTGTCGCCTATGCGGAAGTTTTTGAGTTTCAGCGAGAACATGCGCATGTCTGTCACCATCAGCAACGCCACAGCCACAATGGCGAGCGACACGATAAGGTTGCCCCAGTAGATGTGCTGTGCCATCCATTCGCGGGCATGGCTCTGCATCCATGCCGTTGCGCCGATCCAGAAGATTGCGTTGGCCGGGATTGGCAGTCCCTTGAATGTGGAAGACTGCGAATCGTCAAGGTTGAATTTGGCCAGACGGAGTGCACCCATGGCAGGGATAAACAGGCTTACATAAGGAATCCACCATGAGCAGGTCCATACAATCAGGATGTTGTAGAGAAGCATCGCAGGCGCCATACCGAAACTTACCAGATCGGCAAGCGAGTCAAGTTCCTTGCCCAGAGGCGAAGGTGCGTGAAGCATGCGTGCCGCCGCACCGTCGAAAAAGTCGAAAAATGCGGCTGCACCAATCAGTATCCACACAATCTGGCGCCCGTTGAGGCCCCAAAGTTCCGGAAACACCTGATAGGCTGAGAATGCAAATATACAGGCCAAGGCACCGCAAAGCAGGTTGCAGCATGTCAAAGCGTTAGGTACGGATGTTATGATGCGTCGGATCATGTCTTGTCGTTTTTATTTGTCAGAATCCCGTTTGTCGGCTTCCGGATGAAGGCGCCCGACTTCGGTCACGCCACCTATCGTGGCGTCGCCCAAAGCAACGTTTATGGTTGTGGAGAGCGGCAGATACAGGTCAACGCGCGAACCGAGTTTGATGAATCCCATGTGGTCCTCGATCGATGCCTCGTCGCCCGGCTGAGCATAGGTAACTACCCGTCGGGCCATGGCACCGGCCACCTGACGCATAAGTACAAGTTGTCCGGCGGGAGTGCGGATCACCACGGTCGAACGCTCGTTCTCTGTGCTCGATTTCGGGAGATATGCAGCCATGAAACGACCCGGATGGTGAACGGAATATATAACCTCACCATTCACCGGAAACCAGTTGGCATGCACATTCATCGGGCTCATGAACACGCTGAGCTGTATGCATTTGCAATGCAGGTATTCATCCTCGAAAGTTTCCTCGAGCGCCACCACTTTTCCGTCGGCCGAGGCCACAACGGCATTGTGCGGGTTTCCCGGAAAATTGCGGCGCGGCGACCGATAGAAATTTACCACCAGCAGATAAAATACCACCGACACACCGCTCACCAATGCGGGAAGCCATGGCCATTGTTTGCAGAACATCCATGTCAGCACATTGATAAGCACCAATAACAAGGCTGCAATAATCAGTATGTTGGTTCCTTCGCGGTGAATTTTTACTCTCATTGTTTATTTTATCGTATTGCTTGCTGTGGCAAAAAGCCGTAGCGCTCTTTATTAAAGTTCAGTGTGTGCAAGCCGTGGAAACTTTTTTGAGCCAAATTGTCTTTTTCGGTTTCCATGGTTTATTAACTTGCAAAGTTAACATTTTTAGTGAGGTGGACAAAATCTGAAATCGCAAATCTCTGATTTTATGTTGCAGACAGCTATAAATTTCACAGTTTTTGCCCATTCTTGCCAATAATTTGTATGCATATCCATGCATGGCATCAGGATAAAACGCGGAAAGAGGGTGTGTCAGAATGGCCCATCTGGGTCGTCGCCTAAGGGGTTTGGGTTCGGTCATTGACCTTAGTCAACTCCCTTCACCCTCACCCTCAGGCTCCTACCATCTGAACCATTCTGACAGCACCCTCACCATCCGGTAATAAAATTGGGCGCTGTGCCAAAATATTGAATTTTGACACAGCGCCTTTTCTTTTGTTAGTTTCTGTCAGGCAGGATTATTTCTGCTGGGGATTGATGTCCTGAATCTCGATGTCGAATACGAGGGTCTGGTTGGGGCCGATTTTGTCGCCGCCGCCGTCAAGACCGTAAGCGAGGTCGGCAGGGATAACTACTGTCATCTTGCCGCCTTTGCCAAGCATTGTGAGAGCTTCCTTGAAGCCGGGTACGAAACCGTTGACACGCATGGGGCGTACGTTGCCTTCGTTGGTGTCGAACACTTCGCCTTCGATGTTCTTACCGGTGTAGAGCACTGCCACCTGGTCGGTGAGCTGAACGTTAGGCTGAGCGCCGGGATTCTCGATTTTGTAGACGATGCCCGAGGGAGCTTTTGTATAGCCCTCTTTCACCATTTTCTCTGCATATGCCTGACCGTCCTTGAGGTTTTTCTGGGCTTCGGGAGAAGCGGCCACCTCAGCGTCGTGACGCTCTTTCATGATGGTCTGTACACGGGTCATCAGAGCCTGATATTCACCGAAATACTGTGCGGTTTCGCCGATTGAGTCGGCCATGTAAAGAGTTTTGAAGGCTTCGAGAACCTTGTTCTTGTCAACGGGGATTTTAGCCTCGTTGTTGATGCCGATAACCGGGTTTACGAGCTGCAGACCCATCTGGAGTCCCTGATAATAAGCCATCTGAGTTGTGTCGGCATCGAGAACGGCCTTGATTCCTTTCAGATAAGCCTCTTTGCTGAATTTGTCGGCCATTTCGGGCTGCATTTCTTTCATGCGCTCGTACTGCTGGGCTGCCTGAGCGGCTGCTACATGACCGAGCGATGTGGCAACGGAGTCGCCGAAAGCTTTGTCCTCACTGTTGGCTGAAGAACCGCCATTGTTGCAAGAGGAGAGACCGGCTACCATAAGAAGGGCGGAGCCGAATGTTACAATGATTTTTTTCATGAAAAATTATTATTAAAAATTTTTTGTTGTGTTTCAGTAATATGCCGGAGTTACCCCCTGAGGGTCACTTCACGATGTCGTTGAGATGTATGGTGAAGTCCAGAACGGCACCGGGTGGAATCACGCCGGCAGCACCTTTCTCCCCGTAACCAAGCTGCGGGGGGATAATGATTCGGTAGTCACCCCCGGGTTTCATCATCTTCAATCCTTCCGAAAAACCGGCCACCAGATTTCCTACAGGGAATTGCACCGGTTTTTCCGTTGAATCGAACACTGTACCGTCCGAAAGCCGTCCCGTATATGTAACCCTCACCTGGTCTGATTCGGTGGGAGAGGCGCCCTCACCTTCGGTGATTACTTCAAAAAGCAATCCGGTTGGCGTCTCTGTTACACCTTCACGCGCTTTCTGCTCGTCAAGATATGCCTGTTGTGATTCAGGCGTGAGATGCGGCATCTCCGGTTCGGGATACATCCGTATCATAAAGTCGCGCAGATATGCGTCGGCCGATTTTTCATCGAATCCCATCGCCTTCGATTCCAGGGCCGGGGTGAGCTGGGCGATAAAAGCCTCCACCGATATGGGGAATCCCATCTGTTGCATCTGCTCCAGACGGTCGATCATAGCCAGCCCGCTGCGTACGCCCAGAAAATAGGGTGTCCGGGAGTTCTTGGTCTCAAAAGCGTGGGCCACGCCTTTTACAAAATCCGATATCGAATCGTCGGGATTGAACTGCTTGGCTATCTCCGGTTTGAGGTAGCGTGCCATCACCGTGGCGAACGCCGCGGCACACGAATCTGCCTCCGCCTGCGATATTTCAGCTTCGGCACGAACGTCGGTTGAGTTATCGGGAGAGGCATACGCGCACAAGGCAACCGTTGTCAGTGCAGCGGCTGCCAGTACACGTAGCATCAATGCGTTAAATCTCATTTGCCGATAACTTTGAGAAGCTCGACGTCGAAAATGAGGGTTGAGTTCGGGCCGATTGGGCTGCCGGGGGCGCCGTTGGGGCCGTAGGCCAGATTCGACGGAATGAACAGACGCCATTTCGAGCCTGCTTTCATCAGTTGAAGAGCCTCAACCCATCCGGGAATCACCTGTGTCACTCCGAATGTAGCCGGAACTCCGCGGTCAACCGATGAATCAAATACTGTGCCGTCGATCAGTTTGCCGGTGTAGTGCACTTCAACCTGGTCGGTTGCCTCGGGCATCGGGCCGTCGCCTTCTGTCAGCACTTCGTACTGAAGGCCGCTCGGGGTGGTTTTAACCTCCACACGTTTGCCGTTTTCTGCAAGGAAAGCCTCCCCGGCCTCCTTGTTCTGTTTCCCGGCCTCTTCGGCGGCAGCGCGCTGTTTCTTCTCGAGTTCGGCGAAGAAGTTCTGTATCTCGGCTTTAGCCTCGTCATAAGTCATTTTGGGAGTGGCACCGTAGAACACGGCTGCAACCCCGTCGGCAAAATCCTGCACATTCAGTTCGCTGATGCCCGAAGCGCGGAAATTGTTGCCCATGCTCAGGCCAAGAGCGTAGCTTATGCGGTCGAGTGTCTTGTTTTCGTTGTTTTCCATTTTAGTTTTTGTTGTTGAAGTTTTTGGCGTAGAATGCCTTTCTGAGGGTAAACGCCTAATCAACCGACAAAGTTAGCCAAAAACCTTTCAACGATGTTAATTAATTTATCAAAAAAACTTAAAGTGCCGCTGTATCCCCTGTAAACCATTACTGCAGGCTTGACCAATGGCATATTGCGGGCTGCCACATGCCTTTAAGCCGGGTGCACTCATTATGAAATTTTTCAAATAAAACTGATAATTTATAACTTTGCGGAATTAATATTAAATAGGCTGGTCCTTTCTCCATAGCGCCACATGCTTTTCAATTCATTGTCATTCTGCCTGTTCATGCCGACCGTGTTCCTTCTTTACTGGTTGGTGTTCAAGCGTGTGCGCTCACAGAACATCTTTCTGCTCGTTGCCAGTTATTTCTTTTACGCCTGCTGGAGCAGCAAGTTTACGCTTCTGATTATATTCACAACATTGTGCAGCTGGCTGTCGGCACTGTGTGTGGAGCGTTGGAAAGATTCCCGCCGACGCCAGCGATGGGCGTTGTGGTCAAACATAGTGGTAAATCTTGGCATCCTGTTCACGTTCAAGTATTACGACTTTTTCGGCGAACAGCTCTCGGCCCTTTTCAGGGTGTTCGGCATTCAGCTCGACTGGGTCACGCTGGGGCTTGTGCTTCCGGTGGGTATCAGTTTCTATACCTTTCAGGCCATTGCATATTGTGTGGATGTGTACCGCGGTCAGATTCCGGCATGCCGCAACATCATCACCTTCGCCTCGTTCATGAGTTTCTTCCCGCAACTTGTGGCCGGGCCGATCGAACGTGCCTCGTCGCTGCTGCGGCAGTTCGAGCTGCCGCGCGTGTTCAGCCGTCCGCAGGTGGTGGAGGGTTTGAAAACAATTCTCTGGGGTCTGTTCAAGAAGCTTGTAATTGCCGACAACTGCGCTCCGTTTGTCACTGCCGTATTTGACAACTACACCGGTTACAATTCCACCGACCTTATCTATGCCATGGTGCTGTTCACCTTCCAGATTTACGGAGACTTCTCGGGTTACAGCGATATAGCATTGGGGTGTGGCAAGCTCCTCGGGTTCGAACTGACCAGGAATTTCAATTACCCGTATTTCTCCCGTAACATCCCGGAGTTCTGGCGCCGCTGGCACATAACGCTTAATCTCTGGTTTCGCGACTATGTATATTTCCCGCTCGGCGGCAGCCGCTGTTCGAAATGGAAACGTCTGCGCAACACGTTCACGGTGTTTCTGCTCAGCGGTTTGTGGCATGGTGCGAGTCTTACGTTCGTGAGCTGGGGAATGTTTCATGCCTGTCTGTTCGTACCGCGTATCATAAAGGGTAAAAAGCGAGACAAAAACGAATCACCGCATCCCGAAGCCAAGGGCTTCGTAGCGAATGTGAAACTGCAGTGGGCAATCTGGAGCACTTTCTTCATGGTGGCCTTGAGCCGCGTGTTCTATCGGGCTAACTCCCTGCCTGATGCTTTTGCCTATATCCGCCGGATGTTCACATGTTTCCAGCCGCCTTATATTCCTACAGGCGGAAGAACCGTAGGCCTGTATATCCTGGTATTCATCATTGTAGAGTGGTTTAACCGCAAGCATCCCCATCCGTTCCATTTCAGCGGTAATCAGGCGCTGTTTTCAATCGAGTGGGTGCGTCTGACGCTCTACAGCGTTCTGTTTGTGTTCATCCTTCTTGCAGCCGGTGGCGGCCAGACATTCATTTATTTCCAGTTCTGACTATGAAAACACCCGATGGTTTCATACCGGTAATAAAGAAATCGCTCATCGTGGCTCTGTTTGCATTGGCATGCATGGCGGTGGGCGAAATTCTCATACGCAAAGCTCCTAACCCCTATTCCATCAAGCATCATTACATGGTGAACCATGGCAGGGATGTGGAAACCCTGCTGTTGGGAAGCTCGCATATTTTCTTTGGAGTTGACCCTGAGGAATTTGATTATCCCGCTTTCAATCTTGCCAACATTTCACAAAGCGTGCGTGTGGATTACGAGCTTCTGAAGCATTATGACAAAGTTCTCGAAGGAGGCAGGCTGAAAAGGATTCTGATGAATATTGATGGAGGAGCTCTTTTTGATCCTGAACTGCAGGATGGGGATGAATGGTATTATCTGAGTGGTTTTTGCATGTATATGGATTTACCCGGTTATGATTCCCCTCGATTGCATTTCGAGATTGCCAATCCCACTATTTACAAAAACAGGCTCCAGATTATCTTGAAAGGACAGGCTTCCTCGCTGGCTTACACGGATTCCCTCGGGTTAGGCACACAGTATGCTCAGGCAGGCGACAGCCTCAGCGTGGCAAAGACGGGAGCAGAAACGGCTGTACGTCATTGCATCGGGAATATAAATCAGGTAAATACGAATATCAGTTATGTCGACAGTGTGGCATTGTGGTGCCGCGAACGGAACGTGGAGCTGATATTGCTCAAAACACCGAAATACAAAACTTACAACGCGGCTTATCCACGAAAATATGCTCACGTGGCCGACAGTGCCATAAGGGAATTTCACAGCCGTTTCCCGGAGGTAAGGATGCTTGACTTCTCCACCGACCCTCGGTTTGGTATAGGTGATTATTACGACGGGAACCATCTGTGCCACAGAGGTGCGGAAAAATTCACGAAGATTCTGGCCGACACATTGCATATTTAGCCTGGTGCGGCAAGCCGGGGAAACACTTGGTTGTGGCGTGAGGCGTTGAATCACAATAATTAATAAGAAAAAGCGTTATATTTGTGATATTATTGTCCGCATGAAACAGTTTTACCACACTATATTCCGCAATTATCTGGCAGTCATGGCAATCGCTGTGGCTATATTTTCCGTGGCCGTTCCGGCTCACGCTCTCGATGTTTCCACTTATGCAGCCTCCTCGCGTCTCGCTTCGGGTAACTGGGTGAAAGTGAGGGTTACAGGCACCGGAATGCATCTTATTTCCGAAACCCAGTTGCGCTCCTGGGGGCTGGAGCCGTCGCGTACAAAGGTCTATGGTTACGGAGGCAAGCGGCTGCCCGACCGTCTGGACACCGATTACATCGATGATATGCCGCAGACTCCGTCGGAATATGTAGGTGGCCGCGGAGTGTTTTTCTACGCCGTAGGTACCCGCACATGGACCAAGAATGCAATAGGCGGCTTCACCACTGCCCACAACCCGTTTACTGACTATGGATTTTATTATCTGTCGGACAATGATGATGATGAGCGGTTTATCCCCTCTGAGTCCGGCTCTCCCGCCAATCCAAGCGGACTTGAGGCTTCAGTGTTCCTCTGCAACCTGGTTCATGAGAATGATTTGAATTCTCCGGGCAATGTAGGTTTCCTGCTTGTAGGAGAGGATTTCCGCTATAACCCGTCGCAGACATTCGATTTCCAGCTTGAAAATCCTGCCGACAATCAGGAATGCAAAATGGAGGTGAGCTTTGCCGGTCACACTCAGGGTGGCAAGGGCACATTGTCGTTCACAGTGAATGGCACCCAACTCCCCACAGTGTCGTCAGACAGCTTCGACCCCATTACCGGCGGATATAACAAGGGTCGACTGCACAACATACGCAAAAGCTTCACTTTCAGCGGATCAAAACTGAATATCGACGTGAAACTGACATATGCCGGTACCCTCATGCGTGCCAACCTCGATTACATAGCCATCTCCTATCCGCGCCATCTTGTGATGCCGTCCGACAGGAATCTGTCTTTTTCAATTGACCGCAGTCAGGTAGTGCTGGGAGGGGCCGGAACCGATACCCGAGTGTGGGACGTCACCTCGCCTCTCGAAGCCACACGGCTGAATGTATCCGTTGCCGACGGAAAGGTGGCTTGGAATTCCTCTTTCGGCGCCGGTGTGCGTGATTATGCTGCCTGGGAACCGGGTGGAAATTATCCTGCACCTGCGTTTGTGGAGAATGTGTCAAACCAGAACATCCATGCCAAATCCACTCCCGACATGGTGATCTTCACCCCAACGCAGTGGCGCAATCAGGCCGAGCGACTGGCGCAGTTGCATAGGAATGACCCCGTCGAACCGCTTGAAGTGATGGTGCTGACCGATAAGCAGGTGTACAATGAATTCTCCTCCGGCAGTCCGGATGCCCAGGCGTTCCGTAAGGTTCTCAAGATGTTCTATGACCGCGGTCTCGGGGCTGCCGGTGGCAATGCCGACAGCAAACTCCGCTATGCCCTTTTCTTCGGCCGTCTGACTTTTGACCCACGATTGATCACACCAAATGTCAAGGCACTCGGCTACCCCATGCTTCCGGGATGGTTCACCGATTCGGGTATGAGTGAGAACGATTCCTATACCACCGACGACATGTTCGCTTTCCTGCAGGACGGCTCAGGCGCGAATCTGGGGCGCGACCGCCTCTGCATTGCCGTGGGCCGCATTCCGGTAGTGTCGGAAAAGGAAGCCAAGGCAGCTGTTGACAAGATAAATTATTACAACACCCGCATGCCGGCCGACGACTGGAAAAACAATGTGCTTGTTTTTGCCGACGACCAGGACCATGCCGACCATATGGATGATGCCGACATAATGGCCCGTTTCATGAGCAAGAGCGCTTCGGGCGATGACCTGTTCATCCGCAAAATCTATTCCGATGAATTCGAGCTTATAAACAACGAATATCCCGAGGCTAAAACCCGCCTGTTCCGCATCCTTGACGAAGGTGTGGCTCTGTGGGCATTCCAAGGCCACGGCTCGCCAACCGGTCTTACCCACGAGAAGGTCGTGACGTTCACCGACCTCAACTCGCTCGACCTTCGCCATTGGCCGGTGCTCTATGCCGCTACCTGCGACTTCGTGAAATGGGATGACCCTTCACGTTCAGGTGCGGAAGTCCTTTTCAACAATCCCAATGGAGGTGTGATTGCGGCCATCAGTGCCATCCGCCCCGTCTACATATCGATGAACGGCCAGCTTTCGGCAGCTTTCGGCCGGTGCTTTTTCGACCGTGATGACAACGGAAATATCGTGACCATCGGCGAGGGGTATCGACGCGCAAAGAACGATTACCGCAATGAACGCGGAGAACTTGTCGCGGATGAGAACAAACTGCGTTACGTGCTGTTGGGCGACCCTGCAGTGCGTATAGCCACTCCGTCGAACCGCGTGGTTCTTGACGAGATTGCCGGCGTCCCGGTGTCGGCGTTCGATTCCGAGGCCGAGCCTCCCACGCTCATGGCCCGTCAGGAGACTAAAGTGAAGGGACGCGTGGTTGCCGCTCACGACGGGCAGACCATGGCAGATTTCAACGGCATGGTCTATGTCACCCTCTATGATGCCGAGGAGAGTGTCACCACACGTGGAAACGGCAAGGACGGCAAACCGTTCACATTCGACCGTCAGGGCGGACGTCTGTTTGCCGGAAACGCCGTGGTGACCGACGGTGAGTTCACGCTTAACCTGATTATGCCGGCCGAAGTGGCCAACAACTATCGTCCTGCGGCCTTCAATCTTTATGCATGCTCCAACAGCAGGGAGAATCCTGTCGAGGCTGCAAGCGTGTGCCGCAAACTGTACGTCTATGGCGAAGATCCCGAAGCTGTGCCCGACAACGAACCGCCGGTGATCGAGAGCATCTATCTCAACCATCCCACATTTGAAAACGGGGCGCAGGTTAATCCCAATCCGATGCTGATTGCCCGTGTCACGGATGATCGCGCCATAAATCTCAGTAACTCGGGTGTTGGGCATACCATGTCGCTTTCGCTCGATAACGGCGACCAGACATATGGCGATGTGGCTGAATATTTCAACCCGTTGACCGACGGAACCCCCGGAGGAAACATCTATTATCCGCTGTCGAACCTGAAGGACGGCTACCACACTCTGACATTGCGGGTGTGGGATGTAGGCCCCAACTCGGCGGAAGCCACGGTAGAGTTTTTCGTGACACGCGGACTGCCACCTACCATCTACGATGTCTACACCGACACCAACCCGGTGCAGGATCAGGCCAATTTCTACGTAACGCACGACCGTCCTGACCGTCAGCTGGATGTGACCGTTGAGGTTTATGACCTTATGGGGCGCCGTTTGTGGAGTGCCTCGGAAAGCGGACGCAGCGAAATGTTCAACACTATGCCCATCACATGGGACCTTCTTGATTCGGGTGGGCGTCGGGTGCCGCGTGGAATATATATTTACAGAGCTACTGTATCCGATGCCGACAGCGGAGAGCAGACTTCCACCGCATCGCGCAAACTTGCCGTAAGAGGTGTGAATTGAAATTTCGGCAATTTTGCAGAAGTTTGTAACTTTGTATGTTTCCATCCAATTGCAATGACCGAAAATAAAACAGAACAGATTCCCGAACCCGCCCTGCGCCGTTTGCCCTGGTACCTGTCGTACGTGAGCCTGTTGCGCGAGCGCAATGTGGAATATGTGTCGTCCACACAGATATCACGCGAACTGAAAGTTGATGCCTCGCAGATTGCCAAGGACCTGTCGTTTCTCGACATAAAAGGCAAGACCCGCATCGGGTATGAAGTGAAGCTGCTTGAACATAAACTGGAGGAGTTTTTAGGCTTTCGCAGGCGCCACCGTGCCGTCATGGTAGGGGTCGGCAGTCTGGGAGGCGCTTTGATGCAGGATTCCGGTCTGACACGTTACGGGCTGGAAATTGTGGCTGGTTTCGACATTGACCCTCATCTTGTCGGGTCGGTGAAGCACGGGCTCCCGGTGTTTCATATCGACACTCTGGAGGATGAATGCCGCCGTCTGAAAGCCGGAATCGGAATTTTGGCAGTCCCTGTTGAGTTCGCACAGCAGATGGCCGACAGGCTGATCGGTGCCGACATAAAAGCAATATGGAACTTCACGCCCTACAGGATCTGTGCACCCGAAGGGGTGGTGATTTCCAATACATCGATTTATGCGCATCTTGCAGTGATGTACAACCGTATGAGCTGAATCCGTAACCGGTTTAGGAAGAAATGAAAACGATATCGATTGAACGTTATCCGGATTCAGACTGGACAGCTATGGCCGAGATGCTGGCGTCGGACAATGTGGTTTCGCCCACAGGGTTCCCTGTGTCGCTTATTGCCGATTCTGCGTTGGTAAGGGTCTCCACGCCGCTGTTTGTGCCCGATTTCGCCCGCGACTGGCTTTTGCAGGTTGTTCCCTTTGTCACCATAGGGCGGCTTGGAAAATCCATTCCCGAGCGCTTCGCTCACCGTTACACCGAAGGTTTCGGCCTGGGCGTGAGGCTTGTACCGCCCATCCCCGACACTTATGTGAATGCGGCACTTGTGGCCACATTCGACGGGGCGTTCGCTCCCTCTGAACCGGTGGAGGCCCCATCGGATAATGATGTGCTGCGGATAGAATGCCGTCAGTGCGGGGCTGCCGGCAATGAAGTGAGTGTTGAACTGCCTGTTGCCGACATGCATATTGATGGTGCAGTGTCTCTTGTGAGCCGTTATGTCACATTGAAAACCGGCGACATTATTTCGCCATGTATGCTGCCGGTTACCTTTCCTGCCGTTATTGATTCGCGCATAGAGATTGATCTTGACGGTAAACGTATTCTGACCCTTAAAATCAAATGATGACCGCACATGTAAAGCGCACATATCAGATTGTCAAGCAGCTGTGTCTGACGGTTGCCGTTGCGGCATTCGTTGCGCTTGACATGCTGTCGGCCGAACCGGGAGCGTCATTGCTCGCTTCTGGACATTGGGTCAAAATCAGGGTCAATGAATCGGGCATGCATCAGATTTCTGACGATGAGCTGCGCGCCATGGGGTTCGTGAATCCTGAGCAGGTGTCGGTATTCGGGTTTCCTGCTGCGGCAATGGCCGATTACAGGCTTTACGACGGCATTCCCTCCGACCTGCCCCCAGTCACCTCCATGCGTCGAAACGGGAAGCTTCTTTTCTATGCTGAGGGTCCGGTGATGCTGGATGTGTTTTCAGGCAAGCTCCCTACCGGTCCGAATTCCGGCCTCTACACCCGTCAGCGCCGTAACTTTTATGCAGATTATTCCACCTACTTCCTTTCAGACAGCCAGCCGATAACGGTTTCTGAACCAGTTGCATTGCCTTCCGATACACAAAATCCTGTGATGACATCGTGGGGAATGGAAATGTTAGAAGAGGAGGTTGTGAATGTGGGAGAAATGGGTGCCCGCTACCTCGGGACTCCATTCTCCCGCCAAAACCATCAGGAATTCCGGCTGTCAATGCCGGGTTATGACCCTGACGGAGGGGTGGTGAAATTTCTGCTTCTCGTTGGCCATCGACTAAACAAAAGCCGTAGCCAGCAGGTGACGTTGCCAAGCGGCAAGCCCGTCACTTCCCTCTACATGAGCCAGCATTCAGCATCCGACTACGACTGGTACGGGCAGGCTCTGCTCATGAACGACAACAACACGGCAGCCTACCCGCTTGGCCGCACTGAGGACGACATTTACACAGTCACCATAGAGAACAACGACGCGGAATTCCTTGCCGTTGATTATCTGACGGCCCTGTATCCGCGCCATAACGATTTGCGCGGGCTGCAGCAGAGTGTGTTCGCATTCAACAACGTGTCGGCCGGAGGCTGTTTCGGTCTGACTACCGACACCGATGCCCGGATAGAAATCTGGCAGATCGTGTCGCCTTATGATATACGTCCGGCAGTCACGGCACCCATCCCCGACGGCGATGGAGTTATTTTCGGACTGAATGGGGAGTATGGGGCATCCGATTATACTTATGCGGTTGCATTCAACCCCGATTCAGAATATCCGGGAGTGGAATGTCTGGGAGATGTGCCATCACAGAATCTGCACTCCATGCAGGTGCCGCACATGCTTGTTGTCACAGCCCCGAGGTTTTTAAGCCATGCCGAACGACTGGCCGACATTCACCGGAGGCTATCGGGTATCGATGTGGCTGTTGTGACTCCGGAGGAAGTGTATAACGAATTTTCATCCGGCACGCCGTCACTGATGGCAGTAAGGAGTATGGCAAGAATGCTTCATGACCGTGATCCGCAGAAATTCCGTTCCATTCTGTTCATAGGGCCTGCCAATTGGGACAACCGTTATCTTACTGAGGCAGATCCTGAGGCATGCCGTCGAAAGTATGTGCCTATGTTCATGTGCGAGGATCACGAACGGGCCGGCCTGAAGACCCAGAGTTACCAGACAGATGCTTTTGTGGGGATGCTTGCCGACGACGGCGATGCGTTCAACATCTTCGATACCGATATGACCATCGGTGTGGGGCGCATACCGGTTGAGACCGAGCTGCATCTTGATTCCTACATACATAAGGTGGAGAAATATCTTTCGGAGCTTCCGTCGGCTGAAATAAAAAACACAGCGCTTCTTACCTCGGATTATGGCGACCAGTCCGGACACATGGTGGACGCCGACAATATGGCCGATATTATACGGTCTGTTTCGCCGGCCACTTCGGTAGTGAAATGCCATCTTTCGGTCTACCCCATTTATAACGGCATAGCCGAAATGATTCGTTCTAAAGAAATAGATGTGCTGAAACAGGGCACCGCTATGATGCTTTTTACCGGGCATTCCATAACCGGGGTGGTAATGTCGCTCCCTCATGTGTGGGACATGGAGCTGTTTGAGCAAAACAGCTGTGATTTTCCCCCTTTGGCCGTGCTGCTGACATGTAGTGCTGCTGACCCCGGGCATCGGCGCACAACTATGGCAGACCAGTTGCTCACCGTCGGCAATGGCGGAGCCATGGGGGTGGTTGCGTCCTGCCGGACGGTCTACAAGGAGGAGAACATACATCTCGGCAAGGAACTTGTCAGAAACACATATATCAATAAACCGGGCAACACTTATGGAACGGTGATGCGTGACTCGCACAACGGAATGATAGCTGCGCTGCCCGGAGCTTCGCAACGGCGTCGGGCCATGGCCAACAGGCTTGCATTCAATCTGTATGGTGACCCCGAAATACCTCTGCCATATATCCCGCGTTCCGTAGTGCTTAAAAAGGCCGGAGAGGCGGATGTCCCGGCATCCGGTGAGACTTCGGTAATGGTTGAAGGGGGCACACGGCTTGCGCTCGAAGGAGAGGTGAATGATGCTTCCGGTGTGCTTGACGCAGGTTTTAACGGCACGGTAAAAGTTAACATATATGAGGCTCCGCGCATCATGCAGGCTGTGAACAAAGTTGCTTCCGGCGATGAGCCGGCCTATACCAGTCTGGACAACACGGTTGTGGCGTCGAAATGTCTTGATGTCACCGAAGGGCGTTTCACCGGTGAGATATATGTGCCCCGGCCTCTGGTGGAGGGCGACTGCAACCGGGTGCAGTTCTATGCCGAATCGGCCGATGGCCTGACTGCGGCCGGTTGCTGCGGAAACATCCGGATTATAGCCGGAGAGCATTCCGGCGACATTCCCGATGTCCGTCCTCCAGTCATATCGGAAATATATCTTGATTCACCCGCCTTTGCCGATGGCGACGTGGTGGGAGCATCGCCGAGGCTTTATGTTCGTCTGGATGCTGATGAATACGGCATACTGCCATCTTACCCTGTGGTTGGTAAGGACATGACGGTGACCATCGACGGCGGTTCTCCCCTGCCTCATGTGGCTGGATGTCTGTCGGGGGCGGCAGATGGTACATATGCCGTTGAGTGTCCGCTGGGTGTGTTGCCGGATGGCAGACATACCCTTGAATTCAGAATCTCCAACACCGCAGGTCAGACTACGCACGCCTCGCTGAATTTCGTTGTGGTAAGCACATTGGCGGGAACCTCACTCGATGTGAACGCCGAACCGTGCTCCGGCATGGCAACCGTCTCGCTGTCCGTGCCTGAAAACATTACGGCCGATGAGGTTAGACTTGTCATCCGCGACAGCGCAGGTAACGCGGTGCTTGACCGCTCTGACTCCTCTTTCCCGTTCGACTGGGATTTATCCGCAACGGATGGCCTGAAAGTGCCGCGCGGTGTCTATTCGGCGCAGGCATGGTTGCGTGCCGGCAGGCAGTATGGAGCCACACCACCGGTTGAGTTCGTGATACATTATTGATTGAAACAAAAAATATAAAACCAGATATCATTATGTCGATTGACAACATTGTGGCGCAGGGCGTGGCCCGCGCAGTAGGCGAGCTTTACGGCATCGCTGTTGATCCGGCTTCAATCGTGCCGCAGACAACCAAGAAAGAGTTTGAAGGCAACCTTACGGTTGTTGTGTTCCCCTGGGTGAAGGCCGCACGCAAAAGTCCGGAGGCCGTGGGTACTGAAATAGGCAACTGGCTTGTGGAGAACGAGCCCGCTGTTGACCGTTTCAATGTGATCAAGGGATTCCTTAATCTGGTGATCGAGCCTACATTCTGGAACTCGGTGCTTGAGCACATCATGGACACTCCCGATTTCGGCATAAAGCATGCCGATGAGAATTCGCCGCTCGTGATGGTGGAATATTCCTCTCCCAACACCAACAAGCCCCTGCATCTGGGACATGTGCGCAACAACCTGCTCGGATTCTCGCTTGCCGAGATTCTCAAGGCTTGCGGCAATAAGGTGGTGAAAACCAACATTGTGAACGACCGTGGAATCCACATCTGCAAATCGATGCTCGCATGGCAGAAATGGGGCGACGGCATAACACCCGAGAAGGCCGGCAAAAAGGGCGACCATCTCATAGGCGACTTCTATGTGCTCTTCGATAAGCATTACCGCGCAGAAGTGGCTGAAATCATGGAAAAGGAAGGCATCACCAAAGAGGAGGCGGAGCAGAAATCCTCTCTTATGGCCGAGGCCCGCGAGATGCTGCGCCGCTGGGAGGCAAAGGACCCGGAGATACGCAGCCTGTGGGCAATGATGAACCAGTGGGTATATGCCGGATTCGATGAGACATACCGCCGCATGGGTGTGGACTTCGACAAGATATATTATGAGAGCGACACCTACCTTGAGGGTAAATCCAAGGTGCTCGAAGGGCTGGAGAAAGGCATAATGTTCCGCAAGGAGGATGGTTCGGTATGGGCCGACCTTTCCGACGCCGGTCTGGACCAGAAGCTTTTGCTCCGCAGCGACGGCACATCGGTGTATATGACTCAGGATATTGGCACTGCCAAACTCCGTTTCCAGGATTATCCCATTGACCGCATGATTTATGTGGTGGGCAATGAGCAGAACTATCACTTCCAGGTGCTTTCCCTGCTGCTCGACCGTCTCGGCTTCCGTTGGGGCAAGGATCTGGTGCATTTCTCATATGGGATGGTGGAACTTCCCGAAGGGAAGATGAAGAGCCGCGAAGGCACCGTGGTGGATGCCGACGACCTCATGGAGGAGATGGTAAGCGGCGCACGCGAAGTTTCCATGGACCTCGGAAAACTCGACGGCCTGACACCTGAGGAGATCAACGAGATTTCGGAGACTGTAGGACTTGGCGCGCTCAAATACTTCCTGCTCAAGGTGGATCCCCGCAAGAACATGCTTTTCAACCCAAAGGAATCCATTGATTTCAACGGCAACACAGGCCCGTTCATCCAGTACACCTACGCCCGCATCCGCTCGGTGCTCCGCAAGGCTGCCGACCAGGGCATTGCAATCGGTAACTACGCTGCCGTGAAGCCCAATGAAAAGGAGATTGCGCTGATTCAGACCCTCGCCGATTTCCCTGCCACTGTCGAAGAGGCCGGACGCTCGTTCTCGCCTGCTCTGATTGCCAACTTCGCTTACGAGCTTGTGAAGCAGTTCAACCAGTTCTATCACGACTACAAGATTTTGGGCGAAACCGACGAGGCTGTGCGTTCGCTACGTCTGGCCCTGTGCGAGGCCACGTCGCGCGTGGTTAAATCGGCCATGGCCCTCCTCGGCATCAAGGTGCCCGAGCGCATGTGACAATGCAATTATCCGTTAAACCTTTCCGACAATTTGGCATCAAATTTGTTAGGAAATAAGAACGATAACGAATATCTCACTCCTGACATCCCTGCGGCAGACAGTGTCGCCGTGATGTATCAGACAAATCAAAACCATCTATGAATTATTATCAGACAGACAATTACGCCGCTCAGTCACTCGACGCCAAAGTGTCGGCCGTGATGAAAAGCGTGTATGTGAAAATGTTTCTCGGCCTGCTGGTGACAGCCGCCGTAGCATGGGGCGTTGCCGCCACCGCCACGCCGGGCAGCGGGTTCCTCTATTACCTTGCCACCCACAGTTGGCTCTATTGGGCGCTTGCCATAGCTGAAGTCGGACTGGTGCTCTGGATTTCTGCCGGCCTCCGCAAAATGAGTGCAGGCATGGCCACCGGGCTGTTCTTCCTGTTCGCTGTGGTCAACGGCCTCACGTTGTCGCTAATCTTTGTGGTCTATTCGCTCCCGGCCATCTTCAAGACATTCCTGATTACGGCAGGCGTGTTCGGTGCCATGAGCGTTTACGGTTATTTCACCAACCGTGACCTTACAAAAATCGGCACATACCTTTATATGGCTCTTTTCGGCCTCATCATTCTGATGGTAGTCAACATTTTCTGGGCCAACTCCACCCTCGACTGGATCATAAGCATCGTAGGTGTGGTGCTCTTTATCGGCATCACCGCCTGGGACACCCAGACCATCAAGCGCATGGCCATGGCCGACCCGACAATGGCCAACGGCCGCCTCGCCACTCTCGGCGCGCTCAACCTCTATCTCGACTTCATCAACCTTTTCATCTATCTGCTCCGCATTTTCGGCAACCGCGACTGACGCACGTTTCGTCAACGGTTGTTCACCACATTATAAAGCGCCCTGTCACAGCATCCTGTGGCGGGGCGCATGTGTTAGTTCGGGACATGCATTTGACTTAGAAATCTGATATCCCTTGGACTGCATCACAGCCCATTGGTGTCAGGGACGCTCCTCCGGGAGGATGCGCAGATGGCCGCCTGCGTCCACGCGATAACGGGCCGAAGTGCCGGTAGAGAGATTGGTAACACGCCATACATAATCTTCAATGGGATTGTGGGTGGCATTGCTGCCCTCGTAGGCTGCTTCCACGGCTTCGCTTACGTTGTGCATTCCTGACCGCATGACGGTGTCCACTTTGTGTGCGCCTTCATAGATCTCGATGCTTACATCGTCGATTGGGTTGATACGGTTGTCTTTCATAGATATTTGTTCAAAATATATGTTTTGATTGTACTCTGAGATGTTGTTATTACGTACTCATGAAACATACTGTATATTCGGATTGTTTTTTAGAATTGTAAAGATTCACCTGTGAGGGAATACCCCGATGGGCCATTATGTCCCATCATGCCACGCGTTATCCGACGATTGTAGGCTTCAACCAACAAAAGCCGCTGAAATACGTTCTTTATAAAAGGCCCTGGCGGCGCACCCCGTATTAATCGATATTGGGATTGAGTGACATGCGGGGATTATTGCATTCAAATGCAACCTGTTCACTAAAAAACTAACAATGGAAATCAGCAATAACGTTCCGAAACAATTTCTGGAGAATGAAGCCTATATGAACATCCTGCGGCGTGTCAGCGTCCGGATTTATGAGGACACCCCCGTGTCCGACGACCAGATTGCAGCCCTGCTGCATGCCGCCATGAGTGCACCCAGCGCAGTGAATCGTCAGCCCTGGGAGTTCATCGTGGTTGATGACCGTAAACTGCTGGTGCAGCTCGCCGATGCTCTCCCCTACGCCAAAATGACCGCCCATGCCCCCGTGGCCATTGTGGTATGCGGAAATGAAGAGCGGTTTCTCGACGGCGTGGACTCCACACTGTGGGAACAGGACCTCTCGGCTGCTGCGGAAAACATCCTTCTCGCCGCCCATGCCATCGGCCTCGGCGGAGTGTGGACCTGCCTTTATCCTCACGACGACCGCATTGCCCCTGTCAGGAAAATCCTCAACCTCCCGGACCATCTGATTCCTTTCAATCTTATCCCCATCGGCTATCCTGAGAAGGAGCACGCCCCGATGGAAAAGTGGCATCCCGACAGGGTGCATCAAAACCGCCTCCAATCCCCCGGCAATAATTGACATTAAAAAACCGCCGGCTGTTGCCGACCTCGCCGACTGAGCGTCAGCAGAACCGTGACCATCTTCCTACCGCAATAAAGAGCGAGAACTACCGAAAGAACTTCACCCAGGCAGTAGGCAAAAAAGCTATATAAATATCGGCGCGGATGGTAAACAATGTTGGGAAAAGGAGCTGATATTTATATGGATTTTGGGGTAAATAATAGTAGGGGAAAAATGCAGATATAAATAATTGTGCAACAGACCCGTTACCACCCCAAAACAGGGATAACGTTTTTGTTTAACCCCGAGAAATAGAAACCCCCTCAACTGCAATTAGTTAAGGGGATTGATGGGTGCCCAGAACAGGCACTAAACCGTATTTTCAAGAGAAACCAAAAGAACATAAATGCCGTATAATACAACGGTTTAGCGATTTGACATTTTCTCTTGACTTCATAAAAAAGACCTTGTTTTGCGAAAAGTTGCTTATTGGTTGCTTATTAAGTCAGATATTTTTCGTACCTTTGTAATACAAAAGAAATCAAGCGAAAAGATATGGCAGTCAAAAAGAACTATCGCGCAAATAACACCCGGCTTATAGAAGGCGGCACAGGGGATAATCCCAAATTGATGGCGCAGGGATTACAAGATGGCCGTGATTCTCTCTATTTGGAGTATTATATGGGGTTTGATTTAGTCGAAAGCAAAAACGGCACCCTCTATAAAAAAGCCAATCGAAAAACAGAACGGCTAAACCTATTCTTGTGGCAATCTCCGAGAAATCCGATTGAGCGTGCGGAAAATAATGAAACCTTACGCCTTGCCAAACAGATACGCTTTGAGAGAGGACAGCAACTATTAGAACAGGGCGAGGGCTACCGACTTAAAAAAGATTGCAATATCAACTTCCTTGATTGGATGTGGTCGTACTATGAAGCATACACCAAAGGCGATAAGCGGCATATCAAGAGAGCGCATGATGTCTTTATTGACTTCCTCAACGCCACTCCCGAATATCAGAAGTATGCCAAGCGACTTAAACCCGAACAGCTCGACAAGGAAATGATTGAGGGGTTCACGGAATATCTGCAACATCGTTTCCGTGGCGAGGGGCCACACACCCTATATGCGCGGTTTAAGAAAATCATTGCAGCGGCGGTTAATAAGGACGTGATGCGAAAAGACCCCTGTCATGGAATCAGTATCACAATAGACAATGGTAGCCTCAAAAAAGATGTGCTGTCGATGGATGAGATTAAGCAGCTTATCACTTGCCACTATCAGGGCGAAAGTATGAATATCCGGCGGGCGTTCCTGTTTTGTTTGCGGTGCGGCCTCCGCTTTTGCGATGTTAAAGACCTTACATATTCCAATGTTGACTTTTCCAATAGACTGTTGAAATTCGAGCAAGCCAAGACCAAAGGACATAGCAGTGCAAGCAATGTCGTGATACCATTATCAGACGGAGTGTTGGAATTGATAGGCAAACCGTCAGTTGATGGGATGCGCGATGAATTGATATTCCCGTTGCCCTCACATACTATGTGCCTTAAAGCTCTGCGCCATTGGTGTAAGAGAGCCGGAATAGAAAAGCATATCACTTGGCACTGCGCGCGGCACAGCTTCGCGGTCAATATCCTCAACAATGGAGCGAACATTAAAACTGTTGCGGCGTTGTTAGGTCATAGCGGCTTGAAGCATACAGAGAAATACACACGTGCTGTCGATGCGCTCAAACAGGACGCAATAAACAGTTTGTCAGAACTTGACATATAAATTATGGATAACGAACAATATAACATAAATATTCTACATGAGCCTCGCAAACCCGATGGAAAGAGTTGGCGATTCTTTGAAATAGGGATTATAAATGTTTTCCCAGCATCAGCAGAGCCGAATGTCAATGCAGATCCAATCAACATTCAACCCACAATTCAATACTTGTTCGATAGTGAGTTGACAAAAAAAGGTGGCATGTTCAGTAGCAAATTATCTATCCCACGTGAAGATGAGGATTTGGATAAATTGTTGTGTGTTGAGGTGTACGGTATGAAATGTAGTTTTCAACCATTCCTTACAGAACTCAAAAATTATGGTGTTGTGGATTTATTCGGCCAAGACCTTATAAAACTTCTTTTTGAAGTTCTCCACAGGATTGGCACATTTATGAAAGACAACACCGACAAACCACAAGCGATAAAAAACAATATCATATCAATGTTGGAAGTGTGGGGAAACGCACCACTCATATCGCCAATGATACATATATGTGTAATGCGTGGTGTAGAGGTATTTCTTCAAGAATGCTTAGATGTGTTGGATGGATATGGGGTTGCTGAAGTTCAGAGCCTGTTGGAATGGGTGGCTATGGAAGAGTGCAAGTTAATATCTCGATTTACTATAATGCCATTGACTATGGGGGCGATAGGTCATGAAATAACAGAACATATCAAACCATTTACAGACTATCTTTATAGCACTGAAATTGGCAAATTAGCCAACGACACAACTCTTTCATGTCTATACGGTGATGTTGACACTCCCGACGATAAACCTCAACAAGAGGACATACAGCCCAAACCTAAAACTTGCCAAAGCAGGAAGAAAGGCAGACCGAAAGATATGTTTTCAAATTATATTTCGGATAAAGCAATTGAAAATTGGTTGCTACCAGCCTTACATCAATTGATAGATGAAAAAGGTGGTAAGAATGCCGTATTACCGATTGCCGCATGTATATCAATGGGTTTAATTACCACTCCAACATACAAGGCATTTATTGATGAGTTTGGAGAATTGACGAGCCGACAGAATTATAATAAATACAGAGAACCAAAACGTCACAATACGGCAGATATTGATAGTATAAGACAAGTTCTCAAACACCTTTGACACCCTATTTTTATGATAAAATAAATAGCAATCAGTTGTCATAATATTAGTGACAATTGGTTGCTATTTTCTTTGTTGTATTTGTTGAATCACAATATTTTATCTTCGCAGTGTGATTGAAAGCGTAGTGAGTTTGAGCCTCCGCAAACAATTGCATAATGGCAAAGACGAGGTTATTCTCAAACGTAACATCTGACAGCCATAATTCAAAATTTATACTGCGATGGATGAGAATACAATCCAACAGGTTGCCGATATGGTGACGGCAAACACGATATTCACCACTAAAGCGGTGCTGACTTCCGATGAGGCGGCACAGTACATGGGTATCTCCAAAAGTTACCTCTACAAGCTGACGATGCGCGGCGAGATTCCGCACTACAAGCCGATGGGTAAGATGTGCTACTTCAACCGTGCCGAGTTGGAGGAATGGTTACAGAGCAATCGGGTTGCCACCGCCACCGAAATAACCGACCGAGCAAATCAATACTGCATGAAAAGGAAGTAGGCTATGGCGAAAAAGAAAAAGAGGGAGAATCCGAGAAAGATTCAGCCCTCAGTGGCAGGTGATACAAAGATACAACTTTCCGCTGACTTATACAAAGGTATAAGCAAGGATGTTGCATCAAGCGTGACGGATATTGATGATGTGCTGTCAATGCTCAAACTCGCGCCCGTAACTCCGACCATAAAAGTGAACAATCGCTTTGAGCCACCGATTTACGGACTGCCTCAATCAGTACAGGACATTATTACCGAAATCTGCACTAAAAAGCAGGTGCCGACCGAGTTTGTGTTATCGCCGTTGTTGGCGGTAGCAGGAGCGGCGGCAGGGCGGCAATCCATACTTGA
>OGSD01000057.1_pt1 | contig 98824 bp, 86 predicted proteins | sample 1553571 | NCBI WGS metagenome assembly OGSD01 (sample SAMEA2580072, study PRJEB22360) | human gut metagenome | biome: human gut; feature: human-associated habitat; material: faeces | place: Denmark | collected 2008/2010 | reverse complement strand
CGTGTTTCAGGCAAACATAATACTTGGATAGCATAATGAAACTATATTTCAGTGGCGCAATTATGATTAAGTGACAGAAATAACTACATATCATAGCAAATAATATATGAGAGCAGCTATTAAATTTATCAATGCACTTACAAAGTTCTATGCTTTTGTCAAGATGTCAATGTCTCGGGACCGACGCAATGGATTACCTAATCATAACAATTTTAGCCCAATACAAGGTGGTATCATTGTGGCAAGTGCATTTACATTCATAACTTTTGGTAGTTATATCGGCGCTTGGATTTCGCTTGTTGTACTTGGGTTTCTTTGGGTATTATTAGAAAATAAAAAATCACAACTTTATTATGTTGAGTTTCTTAAATTGCCTTCAAAGGTTCAAAAGAGATGGACTATATTTTCATGGGTCGCAACAGCGGTTCTATGGATATACATTTTTGCGCTGATTATTGCCTTATGAAAATTAGAGATGTTTATACGTTCATGGTTCGGGTCAGCAGTTCTTCATATCGGAGCCGGGAAAGCTTCGGTATGGGAGTCTTCGGTTGTTCTGTCGCGGTCAGAAAGTATCATATCGGCAAATCCGCTATGGTTCGGAAGATTTCAATAACATAGATCATGCTGACAACAATCTTGCCAACGGATTTCTCGGCTTCCTCGTTCTCGCAGCAATTCTGATTATAATAGCCCAATAGTATAAATATGAAGAATGATATATCAATGAAATATTATAAGCTATCACATGACCTGAGGATGGGCAAGAAATACCCACAAGTAGATTGTCTTTGTCCTTTCACGGCATCTCAAATAAGTCCGTGGAATAAACTATTACGTAATCCCGATTTGAAATTCAAATTAAAAAAGGGGGCTATTATGTCAGACTATATCTCCACGACAGCCGGACCTGGGTGTGATATGCTTATATCTCCTGAATTATATGACTGTATCAGGCTTTTCAATGTCATGCCGTATCAGGTTTTTCCAGCTTTAATTGACGCCAATAAAGATATTAGGGAATACTTGTGGTTACATCTATACGGACTTCCTTTCGTGGATTTAATAGACTACAAAAAATCATCATTCATCAGGACAGAGTGGACTATTCCACAAGATTCTATTGCTCTGGAGTCTTTCAGCCAATATCAGCAATTAAAATCACAGGATAAGACTGGGGCTTTTGGCGTAACATTTGATTCGCTCACATTAAGAGATAGAAGCATAATTTGGGATTTGTTCTTTCCGTTTCCATTCGACAGTACAATCGTTATATCTGAACGATTAGCGGATGAGTTAATCAAGTCCAATTATACCGGTTTGTCAATCGAACCGACTGATTTAATCTCTTGCACATTGAATAATGAAACTGACCGATAAACGATTTTGGAACGGAGAGAACAAAAAAAACAAAAAGTCGGAGAACCCTATATGGAAAACAGATTACAGTTTCTACTAAGAAAAAATAAAGGGAAGCAGTATCTTCCCGAATATCAGGAACAACTGTCCAAACTTGTTATCGGTGACAACTTCAAGATATTGAGTTTGGAAGACTCCGATACAATATCTGCGGAAATTATACAGAACGGCGAATTGTTTCAGCAGGGCAATGTCGCTTGGAAATCCCAACGGATTCCGTTTTTGGAGAAAACCGAATTGAAACAGATTCTGTTACATATCGGGAGAAGATATAACGATGCGGTTTATATGGCAATCAAGCATTCCGACCTATGTGGCAGAGTAGTCTTGAATGGAATAGATTTCTTTAATGCCGATTTTCAATATGAGGATGAGCATAGCGGACTGATTGTGTTTTACGACCTAAGTTTAACCAATTCGCTGGTGATTGATTTCTACGAAGAATGGAATGAATATTATTATGATGTGGAAATATACGGTAAAGATTGGTCGCCGAATTGTATATAACAATAATGAAAAAATGTCATAAACATATCTGGAATAAAATTCTAAAGCATCCATTGTGGTATCTCTTTGGGATGTTTGTATTAGTGAAAAGAAGTTAGCGATGAAAAACGAAATTTATCATACTATAAATGTGATTGGTTGTGAGTGTTCAGTTAATTCTATTGACTATGATGCTTCCGACCTTATTGTTGCGCTTGACCGATTTGACAATAATAAGACAGTTACAATCCGATTTAAGAATGTATTTGCGTATAGAGTTACTCTTGAACATTTTAGAATTATTGAGGTAATGGACGGAGTGACTTCTCATCCATTATACGAGGTCAGTAATTCTATATATTTGAATGAAGTGATGGCAACAGGCATGAGAATGTTATACGGTTCTTCTCTCAATGTGAAACACTATGCCATAAAGACAACAGAGCATATCGTTGATGTATTAACTTCTGAAGCCTATATCATAGAATGAAACAGACCGCTAAACGATTTTGGAATTGGCACACACTTATCGTAGTGTTGATTATCTCACTACTGATTGCGATTGTCGTGTTTTTCAAAAGGTGTATGACAACTGATACTGCTGATATAGAGCGTGTGGGAAATGAAATTATCGGAATGATTGATGATTTTCAAAAAAGGAATAACCGGCTTCCTGTTGGTCTTAATGAATTGGGGAGTCCTTTCACGGATAGAAGCGAGACATACGAATATCGGGATTATCTATTTTATTATGAACCTGCTAAAGACGGACAATATTGGCTTACCGTTACGTTTGGACCTGATGAGAATTACACCTATTATTCACAGCGTAAATATTGGATATGGAATTATGATCAGAACCTGACAGCGGAAAAGCAAGAAGAACTATTCGAGGAAGTGTTCCAGTCATATAAGCCCGTATGGAAATATGATAGTCTTCGTGCAAACACAGACAGCATCAATACAATCTATCCGTCTGCTCCAGATTCGATGATTTATTGCCGTCAATACTATGATGACGGGAAACTTGCCGCAGAAGGATGGATGCTCCAAGATTGGAGTAGAGAAGGCGACTACACAGATAATATCGGGACATGGAAATATTACACACGCGATGGCATAATGATAGAGAAGCAATGGCCGTTAAAGCAATGGCCGTTAGAATAATATCGAATAATATCGAGCAATGAAACTGACCGATAAACGATTTTGGAAATTTGAGGCGATATCAAACAAAACAGGCACTGTGACAGAAGATTGCACAGTGCCTGGTTCGTTATGAGGGGAGGGGGATTACTGTTCGAAGATGTAGGAATAGCTGGCTATGATCTTGTCAACGGTGCCGTTGGCCCGGAGTGGGGCGAGGTTTACACGTGAATCGTTGTTCATCGTGAGGTTATACTTGTTGGAGTAACCTTTGCCGAGAGCTGCTTCCACGCATTCGGTGGCCTTCTGCAATTCGCCGGCCTGTGCATATAGGCATGCGGCTATATAATTGGTGCTGCCGTCTGAATCGGTGGCCGATTTCAGGATATTGTCAGCCCAGGTTATGGCTTCGTCTTTCTTGCCGCTGAACAGCAATGCGAATCCATGAAGCGAACGGGGCGATGTGGCGTCGGTGTCAATGCCGGCCATACGGCGATAGATGGCAAGGGCGTCGGAGTGTTTCTTGAGGCCGTCCTCCATCACCCATCCGCGGTTGAGATAGTTCATGGGGGCTTCGGGATTGTCGATAATCATCTCTGCGAAAAGAGTAGAGGCATCATCGAATTTTCCCTGCGAGAACAGGATAAGTCCTTTTTCGGTCAGCACATCCTGATTGGCGGGAAGTTTGGCCAACGCGCGGTCAACGGCGCTCAAGGCATCGTCGTAACGCTTCTGCGCACGGCAGATTTTAGCCATTGTGAGCTGATATTCGCCGTTGTCGGCGCCCATGCCGATTGCCCGGTTCACATTGTCGAGAGCCTGCTGGAAATCGCAAAGAGCATAATGGCATTCGGCCAGTGAGCCGTAAATGCCGGCGTAGTTGTAGAAGTTTCCGTCAATCAGTTTCTGATAATCGGCAATGGCCTGGGGGAAATGTTCGTGGGCCTGCGCTATGACGGCGCGGATGTAGATGAACATTCCCTGCTCGGGAGCCTGGTGGATGGCGTTGCTGAGTGCTGTGATTACGGCGGGATAATCGATATTGGCCATATCGGTCAGCTGCTGGAACGCTTTGGCGTTGTTGTCAAGACTGATGGCCATAATCAGATCGTCCACCGCGCCGGGATTGTTGCCGAGCATGCGGCGCACGCTGCTGCGGCGCACGTACACGTCGCTGTCGGCCGACATCATGGCCACGGCATCATCCATATATTCCTGTGCCAGTCCGAGATTGTTCTCCTTGACAGCTATACGGGCCAGGCCGGTGAGTGCTTCGGTGCTGCGGCCATTGTTTGAGCGCAGACGGTTGAAGTCGGTCTTGGCTTCGGCATATTGTCCGAGCTCATATTCGCAGTTGGCTTTCTGGTAAAGGGCCATGAACGAGGTGGGATCGAATTTCAGCGCCTCGCTGAAATCGGCGAGGGCCTCGGCGGGCTTCTCAAGCATCTGATAGATTTCGCCGCGGAGCAGATGGCACTGGAAAAGCATGTCGCTGTCCGTGGCAGGAGCGAACTTTATGGCATTGTCCACATCGGCAAGTGCTCGCAGATACTGGTTGAACTTATAATATTCGTTGGCACGGCGGAAATACACCTCGTAGTTCTGGGGATTTGCCGCGATTTCCTGATTATAAACGTCCATCATGGCCTTTGTCATGGGATCGTTCATGTTCGATTGTCCCACAGCCCATCCAAAGCTGCCGGCACCGATGATACAAGCTAAAAATAATCTCTTGAAATTCATGTTCTGTTGAAAACGTAGATATTTTTCGGATGAAACGTTACTGGATAAGATATTCTAAATTATTTAACGTAGAGGTGCGTTATTTGTTTCCACGCGGTGGAATTTTTACTGTCAGCTGTCGTTTTCAGGCGTGGCCTTGATGGCGTTGACAGCCGCACGTATCAACGACAGATGCGACAGCAAAGAGCCCATGAGGTCGAGACGCAGCATATTGGCGCCGTCGCTCTTTGCCACAGCCGGATTCTGATGGGTCTCGATGAAGATGCCGTCTACACCGGCTGCTATGCCGGCTCTCGCCACGGTTTCGATCATGTCGGGGCGTCCCCCTGTCACTCCGGCCGTCTGATTGGGCTGCTGGAGCGAGTGGGTGACATCAAGGATTACCGGACAACCGTTTTTCTGCATTTCAGGGATGCCGCGGTAGTCCACAATCAGGTCCTGATAGCCGAAGGTGGTGCCGCGTTCGGTGATGGCCACATTCATGTTGCCGGCTTCGCGCACCTTGTTCACGGCATGCCGCATGGCTTCGGGCGAGAGGAACTGGCCCTTCTTTATGTTCACCATTTTCCCGGTCTCGGCAGCCGCTACAAGAAGGTCGGTCTGGCGGCAGAGGAATGCCGGAATCTGCAGGATGTCCACATATTCTGCAGCCATGGCAGCTTCCTGCGGGGAGTGTATGTCGGTGACAACCGGAATGTGGAATGTCTCACGCACCTTGCGCAGTATTTCAAGGGCTTTCTGATCTCCGATTCCGGTGAACGAATCGATGCGTGAGCGGTTGGCCTTGCGGTAGCTCCCCTTGAATACATAGGGGATGCCGAGGGCCGATGTGAGCGATGCCACACGTTCGGCGATTTCCATCGCCATTGTTTCGCCTTCAATCACACACGGGCCGGCGAGCAGGAAAAAATTGCCCGACGGCGACGACATCAGATAGTCGGTGATTGTGGCGGATATGGTGTTCTGTTCCATGTTGCGTTTATGCTGTTGTTTCGTTGTTTCTTATGATTGGATGTCTATTCCCGACCGGCAAGCTGGTTGACCACATGCACCGTCTGGCATGCCATCAGGGCGGCTGTTTCCGTTCGCAGGCGAGCTTCGCCGAGCGACACCGGCATGAATCCCGCAGTCAGTGCCTGCTTGATTTCCTCGGGTGAAAAATCTCCCTCCGGACCGATGGCTATTACCACGCTTGCGCCGAGGCGCAACTGCGCGGCAAGCAGCTGCCGCTCCATGTCACCTATGCAATGGGCGATGAAGCGCAGGTCGGAGGCGGCAGTATCTTCAATGAAGCGGCTCCACGGAGTCATTTCCGACACCTGCGGGCACACAGCCTTCAGGCTCTGCTTCATGGCCGAAATGGCTATTTTCTCCAGTCTCGACTGCTTTATGTCCTTACGCTCCGAGCGGGCGCACAGCAGCGGAACGATGCGGTCTACACCGATTTCGGTCAGTTTCTCCACCATCCATTCCATCCGGTCGATGTTTTTCGTGGGTGCCACACCCACCACAATTTCACCGGGCCAGAACACAGGTAGATTCTCACGACCGATAATCTCCACACGCGTGCGTTTGGAATGCGCCTCCGTGATACGGCAGACGAAGCGGTGGCCCGCTCCGTCGATTACCTCGATTACGTCGCCCGGCTGTTTGCGCAACACGCGCACACAATGCTGCGAGTCGCTTTCCGGCAGGGTTAATGTGGCTTCTATGTCTGGTGCATAAAACTGAATCATGCCTGATGATGGTTTGATTGGTTCTGTTGTTGTCTGATCGTGTCGTTTCAGATTGAGGCCATCCCTTCGGGATCGCTTTCGGTGTCCTCTTTCAGCGCAGGCTCTATAGCGTGACCTTTGGTGTTGTCCTTGAAAATCAAGAAGAACAGTATGCCTACAAGCAGTGCGTATCCGGCGAAGATGTACCAGCAGGTGCGCCAGCCTTCAAGCTGCTCGGCAGGGGAGAGGCCGGCCGGTACGAAGTGATTCACCACAGCCATAGCCGATAGTGTGCCGATAGTGGCGCCGCAGCCGTTGGTCATGATCATGAAAAGCCCCTGGGCGCTGCTGCGGATGTTAGGGGTTGTCATTTTGTCTACATACAGGCCGCCTGATACGTTGAAGAAATCGAACGCGATTCCGTAGACAATGCACGACAGGATGAACATCCATACACCCGAAGCGGGGTTGCCGGCGCCGAAGAATCCGAAGCGGAATACCCATGCGAACATGGCCATGAGCATCACGCCTTTTATGCCGAAGCGTTTCAGGCACACGGGTATAAGCAGGATACACAACGTTTCACTGATCTGCGACAAGGAGATGAGTGCATTGGCGTTCTGAGCAGCCCATGCGTCGGCGTAGGCCGGGATGGCTTCAAAACTTGTGATATATGGGTTGGCGTAGCCGTTGGTAATCTGCAGCGATACACCGAGAAGCATACTGAAAATGAAGAAAACGGCCATCTTCTTCTGTTTGAACAGCTTGAAGGCGTTCAGCCCGAGCGATTCGGTGAGTGATGCTCCCGAAGCCACTTTCGATGTGGGGCATTTAGGCATTGTAAGTGCATACGCCATGAGGATAAAGCTCAGGACTGCCGAAGTGAACAGCTGCATGTATGTGGACTGGAAACGGGCGTTTTCCGGACCTACAAAATTCACAAACAGCATGGCGCATATGAACCCGATGGTGCCCCATATACGTATGGGCGGGAAGGCTTTGATTGTGTCGCAACCGGCCTTGGTGAGAGCGTTGAACGCAACAGAGTTGGCAAGTCCGATTGTCGGCATGAAGAATGCCACCGACAATGTGTAGAGGGTGAAGAGCGGGCCGAACTGAATCTGGTCGGCAACGAGGCAGTATGCCCCGGCAAGGGCCATGAAGAGGCCTGCCAGCAGATGCGAGAGGCTGAGCATGCGCTGAGCCTGAATCCAACGGTCGGCGATGATGCCGATTACCGACGGCATGAACAGCGACACGATTCCCTGGATGGCATAGAACCAGCCGATCTGTTCCTGCAGGCCGTTGCGGGCAAGGAAATTGCCGAGAGATGTCAGATAGGCACCCCATACGGCAAATTCCAGGAAATTCATTATGGAGAGACGAAACTTCAAATTTTTCATTGGAGGTATGATTTTGGGTAATTGTAGATTTTGTAAAAGTTTAACTTGTGTGCTGCATGCCGCCGAATCATATGGATGGTGGCTGTCGGTTTGACCGCTCTGTCAGTATGGCTTTTATGCGGGCGGCCAGTTCATATTCTTCATTCTTAATGTGTTCCTGCATCAATTTGTTTAGTTCACTGTCGCTTTTCGTCTGCAGGCTGTCTTCGGTGGATGCGGGAGTTTCTGAATCTGCTGCCGCCGCATGTTCCTCCTTTATTTCCATTATGAATCCGGTTTCTTCAAGGATTTCCGGAGTTGTGTAGATGGGGGCCTGGGTGCGCATGGCTATAGCTATGGCGTCGGAGGTGCGTGCGTCGAGTATCACTTCTTTGCCGTAACTGTCTGTCAACGTGAGCTCAGATGAGAAAATACCGTCCTCGAACTTATGGATGAATACTTCTTTCAGTTCGATGCCGAACCCATGAGCCATGGATGCGAAAAGGTCGTGTGTCATGGGCCGAGGCGGGATGATACCCTCCATTTTTATGGCTATGGCCTGAGCTTCCGGTGCGCCTACAACCACGGGGATACGGTATGGTCCGTCGGTCTGGGCCAGAATCAAGGCATAAGCGCCCGACTGTATCTGGCTGTAGGAGATACCCATCACCCGCAGGCGGATGCGTTTCCCGTTATCGTTGTTCTGATTGCTTGTTGGCATTTCGTTAATAGGTGGGATTTGGGCGGTCAGTGGTAGCAGGTGGTCACACCACTATGTTCCGTCCGGTTATTATGCCGCTTCCGATGCAGAGCCGGCTGTCCTTGTCATAAATCACTCCGAACTGCCCCGGCGCTATTCCCTGCACTTTTTCGTCCGATTCAATCACATATTCCTTGTCGGAAAGGTGTGTGAGCCGTGCGTGGGTGAAATTGGGGGCGTGCCGGTTCTTGAACGTTATCTCTACATTCTGTGCTCCGGAGGGCCAGGGATTTTCGGTGATGAAATGCATCTCGTCGAGGTGGAGGGTGCGGCCATACTGCTTTTCGCAGTCGTAGCCGTTGCTCACGTACACCACATTGTCGTGCACGTTTTTCTTCACCACATACCAGGGGCCGCCGCTGAGCCCGAGTCCCTTGCGTTGGCCGATGGTATGGAACCAGAATCCGTTGTGCTCGCCGAGTTTCCGGCCGGTCTCTATCTCAATGATAGGCCCTTTCTTCTCGCCGAGATGACGGCGTATGAAGTCGTTATAATTTATTTTCCCGAGAAAGCAGATGCCCTGACTGTCCTTGCGGTATGCATTGGGCATGCGTGTCTCTATGGCTATCTCACGTACTCGGGCTTTGGGAATGGAGCCGATCGGGAACATAAGGTGGCTGAGCTGGTCATAGCTGATGCGGGCAAGGAAATCCGTCTGGTCCTTCACCGGGTCAACGGCCGTCGACAGCCACACCTTCCCGTTGAGTTCGGTTGTGGTGGCATAATGGCCTGTGGCGGTCTTGTCGAATTCATGCCCCCAACGCTGTTCGAAGAATCCGAACTTTATCATTTTGTTGCACATGATGTCCGGGTTGGGGGTAAGTCCGGTTTTTACGGTCTCGAGGGCGTACTCCATCACATTTTCCCAGTATTCCTGATGAAGCGACACCACATCGAACGGCAGATTGTAGCGCCGGGCGATGAACCGGCACATCTCGATATCCTCTTCGGCTGAGCAATCCCCCTCGTCGTTGTCCATTCCGATGCGTATGTAGAACAGATGGAGGTCGTGCCCCTCCTCAAGCAGGCGGTGCACAGCCACGGCGCTGTCAACGCCACCCGAAATCAATACGGCTATTTTCATCTTGTATGGAATTTATCGTGAAAGAGCCTTCTGATCACTGGGCTTTCATTTTGCTCCTGACCACATAAAATGCCTGCAGGAGGTTGTCAATATCGAATGTCTTGGAGAGAATTTCATGTTTGCCGTTGAGATAAAATATCACAGGCGGGCGGCGCATGTCATATAGCTCATCGATGTCGGGGACGGCCCCTACAATCCATTTTTTGTTATAGGTGGAGGTCTTTGCCTTCCATTCGTCGGTTATCTCGCCGGGATAAATGCTCAATACCTTGATTGCATTCAGGTCGATAAGGTCGTTGAGGTTGGGGTCGGCTGCCAGGCGTATGCGGGCCATCTCACATTCGTCGCAGTCCGGGTCGTTGATGAACAGCAGCACATAGGCACGCTGAGGCAGGTCGCTGAGTTTTCCGGTTGTGCCGTCGGGTGTGGTGTAGGTAAAGTCGGGCGCAGTCATACCCACCTGTGAGTTTTCAAGCACCTTGGCCTGATACTCGAAGCGGGCTTTCTGCGCCTTGGATATTTTTCCGCTCTTGGCCACAGCCTGGGCAAACGGAAGATAACATTCATCGCATATGATATTGGCGGAGTCGGCATACAGGGCCCCTTCGGCAATCTCGGCGAGCGACAGCAGGTTCTTGGGATTCTTGTTCACCTGTGCCAGCAGCTCGTCAATCGATTTGTGAACCACTTCCGCATCGGCATAGGGCATAAGATTGACATAATCGCCGAATGCCACACGGAGTTTTCCCAACGATGAGAATGCCGATTTCAGGTTTGCGCGTTTCCAGAAATTCTCGATGAAAAAGTTGGAGCGGTCGGAGAGTGTTTCCAGATTTTCAGGGATATTGGGATATTCGAACAGCTTGTCGGAAGTGGTCTGTGCGACTCCATTGCAGGAAAAGCCCAACGCGAGGGCCGCCGACAGGATGAGGGTCTTATAATTGTTCATTATGTGCATGATTGCGTGCTTGTTGTCACAAAATAACTCAGGCACCTGTGGGCCTGGCTGTAAAAAATGGTTTCGGGCTATTGCCTAATCTGCAAAGTTAGCGAAACTCACTTATATTAGCAAGCTGCAAGTGCCTGTGTTAAGATTATTTGATAAAAGAGGCGGTTAAGAGGCGGTATGCACTCATTGTCACCATTTGTGAATCCTTACTGCCACCAGTTGTGGAAGTGGTGAACGGGGCCGTGGCCGTGGCCGATGGTGTACTTGCTGCCGGCCTCGATGGCTGCGGCGATGAAGTTCTTGGCATCGCGGGCGGCATCATCGAGATTCTTGCCATGGGCAAGTGCGGCTGCGAATGCCGACGACATGGTGCATCCAGTGCCGTGGGTGTTGCATGTCTGGCTGCGGCGTGAGCTGAGCTCCAGTGTTTTGCCTGATTCCGCGTTGTAAAAGATATCAGTAAGAATATCGTCGTGCAGATGTCCGGCCTTCAATAGCACCGACACATTGCCGCAACGTTCGGAGAGGCGGCGTGCGAAGTCGGGTAATGCTGCCTGATTCCGGATTTTCTCGCCAAGAAGAAGTTCGGCTTCCGGTATGTTCGGCGTGATTACACGTGCCCGTGGAATCAGTTCGTCGCGCAGAGTGTCCACCGCGTCGGCCTCAAGGAGAGGGTCGCCGGAGGTGGCCACCATCACGGGGTCAAGAACGATGTTGCGCAGCGATGGGTACTGGTCGAGCGTGTTGCGAACCGCGCGGATCAGCTCAACAGAATGCAGCATGCCGATTTTCACGGCATCGGCACCGATATCATCAAGACACGAGTGAATCTGTCCCGTGACGAACTGCACGGGAATGGGATGTACTCCAGTCACGCCAACGGTGTTTTCGTCCACCACGGCCACAATAGCGGTCATTCCGTAGCATCCCATGGCCGAAAATGTTTTGAGGTCGGCCTGAATGCCGGCGCCTCCGCTCGGGTCGCTTCCGGCAATCGACAGACAGCGACGGTAAGTGTTCTTTGGTGTCAGATTTTCCATGTCTCAAGATTGTAGGCACTGTCCCAGAACATCCATTCCAGACGTGTGCATGTTTTGAAAATAGCGGTCATATCTTCGCGTATCTCATCGGAAGAGTTGTCGGCAACGGTGTCGCATATGTTGATTGCCAGGCGTGTGGCTTCCGCAAACGACTGGTCGCCATACGTCTCGATCCAGCGGGCATATGGATTTGTCGCGAGGTCACGACAATTGGCCAGGATATGCTCACCCACACGCTGGTACACCCAGAAACAGGGGAGGAGCGCAGCCGCTTCCACTTCAACCGGACGCATTGCGGCTGCAGTTTCCACTGATGTATAGAATGCACACGTGGGCGATACCGGCGGCAACGGTTCTCCATTCAGAAATGATTCGTGAAGAGCTTTCTCCACGGCGATGCCGTCCGATGCGAATTTGAGGAATGCGTTTACGTGCCGGGTGTCTGTGAGCCGTGAGGCTGTATGAGCTAATGAACGGCAGTAGCTGGCCAGATAATGGGCATCCTGACCGAGATAGAACAGGAATTTCTCGCGAGGGAGGGTGCCTTGCATAAGCTCGCGCACAAACGGCTGCCGGAGGATGGCTTCATATACATCTTCCACTGCTTTCCATGCGGTTTCGCTCCAGCGGGGGGATTGGGGGCTCATATGATAAAAAGTTTGTTGGGATTAGAATTCCATTAGTTCAAAATTCATGCTCAGCAGATTCATGCTCAGCAGTTTCCCGGACAGGGCGGAGGGGATTCCGGCCAGGATTTTAAGGGCTTCGGCTGCCTCGATGCATCCCAATACGCCGGGAGTGGGACCGATGACACCTTCAGCGGCAGCTTTCTGCGAGAGCAGCAAGTCGCGGTCGGGAAACAGGTCGGCATATGAGAATGTGTTGCCCGGAGTGAACACCGACGCCAGGCCCGTGAATTCGCTTACCGAACCATAAATCCATGTCTTTCCGAGGGTTGCGCATATCGAATCGGTCAGATAGCGTGCCGCATGATTGTCGGTGCAATCCACAATCAGGTCGTAACCGCTGAAAATTTCAGCGGCATTGTTTTCCGTAATGCCATCGGGATATGTATCGAACAGGGTTGACGGAGCCATAGGTGCCAGACGCTCATGTGCGGCCACGACTTTCGGTTTCCCGATGTCGTGGAAGGTGTAGAGCAACTGCCGGTGCAGATTGGATTCCGACACCGTGTCGTGGTCGGCAAGTCCGATGCGTCCCACTCCGGCTCCGGTCAGGTACAACGCCACGGGGCAACCCAGTCCACCGAGACCTACTATGAGTACGGAGGCAGCCGCTATGCGCTTCTGGCCTTCTGGCCCTATTTCAGGGAGTATGATCTGACGGGAAAACCGTTCGTCGTGGCTGTTTGTCATGGCGGTATGCATCGGTTCAGGCTGTAACATCGAATACCTTGTCCCAGTCTTTCCATACCACTTCCATGCCGGCATTGCGTATGGCCTGTGCCACCTCGTCCGGTGTGCGCTCGTCGCTCACCGTAAACTGCTCCAAGGCAGTGGGGTAGGTGTGGTAGCCTCCGGGTTCGGTCTTTGAGCCGGCACTCATGGATGTTGCGCCGAGTGTGCAGATGTTGTTGCGGAATGTAGGGAGTTCGCGGGTGGAGACGGATATGTCTACATCGTGGTCGAAAATACGGAAGGCAAAGGTGAGTTGAGCCAGTTCACGGTCGGACATGATTACGTTGGGCTGATAGCCGCTTGCCGATGCGCGCATGCGCGGGAAGTTGACGCTGTATTTTGTTTTCCAGTATTTTTTACGCAGGTAAAGCAGGTGCCGTGCCATCATGGTCACGTCGGTTCGCCAGTCCTCCAGACCGATGAGCACTCCCATTCCGATTTTGTGCACGCCGGCCTGACCCATGCGGTCAAAACCGTTTACACGCCATTCGAAATTCGACTTCATTCCGGCTGGATGGTACACCTTGTACCGTTCGCGATGGTAGGTTTCCTGAAAACACACCACGCCGTTCAATCCGTCGTTGACCAATGCGGCATATCCTTCGGTGGGGAGGGGCATGACTTCGATGGAAAGGTTGCTGAAATATGGACGGCACACTTTCAGCGCTTCCGACAGATATTCCACACCGGCAACCTTTGGATTCTCGCCCGTGACAATGAGCAGATTTTCAAACGGACCAAGCTTTTTTATGGCTTTGCATTCATCCTCGATCTGACTCGGGGTGAGGATTACGCGGTTGAATTTGTTGTGGCGGTTGAAGCCGCAGTACACACATGAATTGGTGCATGAATTGGTGATGTAGAGCGGGATGTACATGGAGATGGTCTTGCCGAAACGCTCGCGTGTGAGCATACGGCTCTTCAGGGCCATCTGCTCAAGGAACGGAGCTGCCGCCGGAGATATCAGCGCCATGAATCCATCTATGCCGGGATTGGGCGACGTCAGGGCGCGACGTACGTCGGCCTCGGTGCACGCGTTGATGCGTACGGTGGTCTCGTCCCAGTCATATTTTAAAAGTTCTTCTGAAAACATGATGGAAAGTCAAATCAGATATCCAGGAATGATGTGAGCGGGCTGCTGGCCACTGCACAGTCCGATTGTTTGCCAAGTCCGGCCAGATATGCCTGACGGCCTGCTGTGGTTGCCATGGCGAATGCCTGAGCCATCGCCGCCGGATCAGAGGCCACGGCGATTGCGGTGTTGACCAGTACGGCATCGGCACCCATCTCCATAGCTGCTGCGGCATGCGAGGGTGCGCCCAGTCCGGCATCAACTACCACGGGGACATTGCTCTCGGCGATGATGATTTCGAGCAGGTCGCGTGTAACCAGCCCTTTGTTGGTGCCGATGGGGGCGCCGAGCGGCATCACGGCTGCGGTTCCGGCCTCTTCCAGACGTTTGCACAGCACAGGATCGGCCTGAATGTAGGGGAGTACGATGAACCCGAGTTTGGCCAGTTCTTCGGTGGCCTTGAGTGTTTCCACCGGGTCGGGGAGCAGATATTTGGGGTCGGGGTGTATTTCAAGTTTAATGAAATCGGTCTCGAAAGCCTCGCGTGAGAGTTGTGCTGCAAGAACGGCCTCGCGCGCATCGCGCACCCCCGAAGTGTTGGGGAGGAGCTGGATGCCGTCGGCCTGGATATGCTGAAGCATATCGTCTTCCTGGGCTTCCATGTCGATGCGTTTCATGGCCATTGTGACCATCTGTGTGCCGGAGGCGAGGATGGCCTCTTTCATAAGCCGGTTGGAGCTGAACTTTCCGGTCCCGACGAACAGTCGCGATGAGAATTCGCGTTGACCTATGGTAAGAATATCATTCATGTTGTTAGGTTTTGAATTATTGTTGGAGTAGCTGGAATAGCTATTATAGCTATGGTAGCTGTTATAATTTTTGAATTAGAAAATGAAGCGGGCGGTTTCGGCAGCCGGGTCTTCGGCGTTGAGTATCGCTCCTGACACTGCCACCCCGTTCACGCCTGTTTCCCGGAGGGCCGCTATATCGTCTGGCGTTATTCCGCCGATGGCCACAACGGGGATTGTGATTCCGGCCTCCCGGCATTGCCGCATGATGGTGCTGTAACCCTCGAGTCCCAGGATGGTGCTCAGGTTTTCTTTCGTAGTGGTGAAACGGAATGGTCCCAGTCCTATATAGTCGGCGCCGGCAGAGGCAGCCGACTGAATGTCGGCAAACGAATTGGCGGTGGCACCTATGATTTTGTCAGGACCGAGGATGGCACGTGCTTCTGCCACCGGCATGTCATTTTTGCCGAGGTGCACTCCGTCGGCTCCGGTTTCATCGACGAGATTCACGTGGTCATCGAGAATTAGAGTGGCGCCGAAACGGTCGCAAAGGCCGCGCAGTTGGCGTCCTTCGGCGATTATCTCCTCTTCCGACGCATGCTTCATGCGCAGCTGAATCCAGCGGCAACCGCCGCGCAAGGCTTCGGCTGCGCCTGCCGATTCAGACCGGAAGCGAGTGTTGGTATGAGTGATGAATTGCAGCATGTATACGTTGAATTAGGGTTGTTTCTGAGCGGTCGGCCCACAGATAGCCCAGCATGGCGGCTCCTCCGAACCCCAGTTGTCTCAATACCTTGAAACAGTCGGGCGTTATGCCACCGAGCGCTATTGTTTTTGCGCCGACACTGTTGGAGGCAGCTATCTGTTGTGGGGTGAATGCGGATGCATAGCCGGTCTTTGATATCGAATCGAAAATAGGGCTGAGGAAGCAATGGGATGTGAACGGCTGCCATTCCTCAAGTTCTTTCAGAGAGTGGCAGGAACGACTGAGGATGCCCTGATATCCCTCAGGCGGAGTTGGGTGCGCCGCATTGAGATGGATTCCGGTGCCGAATTTCACGGCGAGATGGTGGTGGCTGTGCAGCGACAGGCGTGGCCTGAGGTCGGGGTGTATGGCTTCGATGAGTTGTTCCATCTCTGCGCCTGTGGCATCCGGTTTGCGTATGTGTATCCGGCCGATGCCTTCGCGCAGCATCAGTTCAATCAGCCCGGCCTCGCCATCCACGGGTTCGGGGAGTGTTATACCAATGATTTTAAAGGAATCAGCCACCGCACACGGCTTTTATCACTGTTATCGAGTCGCCGTGGTTTACCGAGGTGTGCTCCCAGTCGCATTTCCGTACCACCTTATTATTTATGGCCACGGCAATGCCTTTGTCAGGGATGTTGCACGCATGCAGAACTGCGGGGAGGAGCACTGAGTCCCCCTCGAATGCGTGCGGTGAATTGTTGATTGTGATTTCCATGTCAAGTTTCCTTTCGTCGGTTCTAACCGAATCAAGTTCAGAGGGTGTAATCTCAGCCTCGGGAGAGGCACCCCGTTGTTCCCACAAAGTTAGGTAATTTATTCATAAAAATCACGGATAGATTAAAAAAACATTATGGCACGAGGTTTGTTAATAAGATATAAGTAAATAAACAATAATTTCAAGATATGAATTTCAATAGTTTCACTATTAAATCGCAGGAAGCCATACAGAAGGCTCTGGAATATACGCGTGCTGCAGGGCAGCAGCAGATAGAGCCTGTGCATCTGCTGAAAGGGATTGTTTCCGAGGGAGAGTCGCTCGTGAAATTTATCTTTCAGAAGGTGGGTGCCAATATGGCAGTCGTAGGACAGCAGCTTGACCGAGAGATTGCCTCCCTGCCTAAGGTGAGCGGTGGCGAGCCTTATCTGGGACGCACCGCCAACGATGTGCTGCAGAAGGCTCAGGATATTGCCAAGAAACAGGGTGACGAGTATGTCACTCTCGAGGCGATGCTGCTGGCTCTGTTTCAGGTGAATTCGCCTGCCTCGACCATCCTGAAGGATGCGGGGCTGAGTGAGAAGGAACTGGAAAGTGCCATCGCCGAGTTGCGCAAGGGCAAAAAAGCCACCGACCAGAGTGCCGAGGAGACATATAATTCGCTCAACAAATACGCTATCAATCTGAATGAACGGGCGCGGGCCGGCAAACTTGACCCCGTTATCGGACGTGATGACGAGATTCGCCGTGTGCTGCAGATTCTGAGCCGCCGCACCAAGAACAACCCTATGCTGATAGGTGAGCCGGGTACCGGTAAAACCGCCATCGCCGAAGGGTTGGCCCAGCGTATTGTCCGCGGTGATGTACCGGAAAATCTGCGCAGCAAGCAGATTTTCTCGCTCGACATGGGCGCACTTGTGGCCGGAGCGAAATATAAGGGAGAATTCGAGGAGCGTCTGAAGACCATCGTGAACGAAGTGACGCAAAGCGACGGCGAGATAATTCTGTTTATCGATGAAATCCACACGCTCGTAGGTGCCGGAAAGGGTGAGGGCGCTATGGATGCCGCCAATATCCTTAAACCAGCGCTTGCGCGTGGCGAACTCCGCAGTATCGGCGCCACAACGCTCGACGAGTATCAGAAATATTTCGAGAAAGACAAGGCTCTGGAACGCCGTTTCCAGAAAGTGATGGTGAATGAGCCTGACGAAATGAGCGCGATTGCCATTCTGCGCGGTCTGAAGGAACGCTATGAGAATCACCACAAGGTGCGCATCCGTGATGAGGCGATTATTGCGGCAGTGCAGCTGTCGGAACGTTACATCACCGACCGTTTCCTCCCCGATAAGGCCATCGACCTTGTTGACGAGGCCGCCTCGAAACTGCGTCTGGAGATCGATTCCGTACCTCAGGCTCTTGACGAGATTTCCCGCTTGATTGCCCAGAAGGAGATTGAACGCGAGGCCATCAAACGCGAGGGTGACAAGGAGAAGGTCCGCGAGATTGAAAAGGATCTTGCGCAGCTGCGTGAGGAGGAGAAGGAATTCACCGCCAAATGGAAGGCGGAGAAGGACCTCATCAACCGCATACAGCAGAACAAGATTGACATAGAGCAACTGAATTTCGATGCCGAGAAGGCCGAACGTGAGGGCGACTATGCCAAAGTGGCAGAAATCCGTTACTCCAAAGTTCAGGAAAAGGAGAATGAGAACAAAACCATCCAGGAGCAGCTCAAGATGATGCAGGGCGAAAAGGCCCTGATCAAGGAGGAGGTGGATGCCGAGGATATAGCCGATGTGGTTTCGCGTTGGACCGGTATCCCTGTGAACAAGATGGTCCAGAGCGAAAAGGAGAAACTGCTGCATCTCGAAGAGGAACTTCACGACCGTGTGATAGGGCAGGACGAGGCTATCCGCGCCATCGCGGATGCCGTGCGCCGCAGCCGCGCAGGCCTCAATGACCCGCGGCGTCCCATCGGCTCGTTCATCTTCCTCGGTACAACCGGCGTTGGTAAGACCGAACTTGCAAAGGCGCTGGCGGAGTATCTGTTCGACGACGAGAACATGATGACCCGTATCGATATGAGCGAGTATCAGGAGAAACATGCCGTGAGCCGTCTGGTAGGAGCGCCTCCGGGATATGTCGGTTATGACGAGGGTGGTCAGCTCACCGAGGCTGTGCGCCGCAAACCCTATTCGGTGGTTCTGTTCGACGAAATCGAGAAGGCTCACCCCGATGTGTTCAACATCCTGCTTCAGGTGCTCGATGACGGCCGCCTGACCGACAACAAGGGGCGCATGGTGAACTTCAAGAACACCATCATAATCATGACCTCAAACATGGGCTCGAATGTGATCCGCGACAATTTCGCCAAGATGACACCGGAGAACCGCGACGAGACAGTTGAAAAGACCAAGCAGGAGGTGCTCGATATGCTCAAGCAGACCATCCGTCCGGAATTCCTCAACCGAATCGACGAGACAATCATGTTCACTCCGCTTAACCAGCAGGAGATTGAGGAGATTGTGGGCTTGCAGGTGAAGGGCGTCCGCAAGATGCTTGCCGCCAACGGTATAACCTTGGAAGTGACACCGGCGGCATTGAAATTCCTTGCCGAAGAGGGTTACGACCCCGAATTCGGTGCGCGTCCCGTGAAGAGGGTCATTCACCGGCTGGTGCTCAACCGTCTGTCGAAGGACATACTTGCCCAGACTGTGGACCGCAGCCGTCCCATCATCATTGATGCCGACGATTCCGGCCTGACATTCAGAAATTAATCTATAATACTTAAGGGATATGAAAAAGTTTTTCAGTTATTTGCTTATCGCACTGCCGCTCGTGTTTATAACGACCGCATGCGACGATGACGATGATAAAGTGCCCAACGTAGGGGTGCAGTGCACTATTTCAGGTGGCGTTTTCAACGATGACGTGATTTATGTCGAGAAGGGAGAACAGCTTAAAATCGATGGTCTCACCCTCGTTAACCACACAGACCGTGACGCCGCGTTCGGAGCCGTGTCCTATTATTGGGACCACTATCTGATTGGTACCAATCCGTCGGCACCTTACGAGTTGATCATCGATACGGCCGACCTGCCACTCGGCAATCACCTGCTGCAGGCACAGATGCCTATCTATGTGGTGGATTACCCGATCTGCTGGGGTTATATACAATATGAAGTGTGCATCGTCGAGCCGGAGCAGGCTCCCGACGGCGACACTACCTCAAAAGTAGTGACCGGCATAATCAAGACCCAGGAATAATCCGGCCCAAGACCTGAAGAAATGGGCGGTGTGTCAAAATTCTAAATTTTGGCACACCGCCCTGTTTTTCGTCTGGATGGTAAGGGTGCTGTCAGGCTTTTTCCGACAGCTCGAGCCAACGCATCTCTTTCTCGTCGATCAATGCGGTCAGTTCAGTGTAGCGTTGCGATTTTTCGGCTATGTCGGCTATGGTCTCACCGCTGTTGAACAATGCGTCGAGCGCATCTTTTTCGGCATTCAGTGCCTCCAGTTCAGCCTCGAGTTGTTCAAATTCCTTCCTTTCCTTGAATGTCAGTCTGGCCGGGCGTTCCCTTGTAGATTGGGGCTTGGTGTCAGCATTGTCAGTGCGTTTGGCAGCTCGTTCAGCCTCCAGGGCTTTCTTTTCCGCATCCTGTTGTTGCTGCCACTGGCGGTAGTCGGAATAGTTGCCCGGAAAATCTTTTACCGATCCGTCGCCGGGGAGCACGAAAAGATGGTCCACGATATTGTCGAGGAAATATCGGTCATGGCTAACGACAATCACGCACCCTTCGAAGTCGGCAAGGTACTCCTCAAGTATACCGAGGGTTACAATGTCAAGGTCGTTGGTGGGCTCGTCGAGTATCAGGAAGTTGGGCGAGCCTAAAAGTACCGACGCGAGATAGAGACGGCTCCGCTCGCCGCCGCTCAGTTTGGCAATGAGTTTTTGCTGGTCGGCAGGTGTGAAAAGAAACTGCTGGAGAAATTGCGACGGATTCAGTCGCAGTTCACCACCGTTGAGCACAATGTCGTCGGCCACATCGGTTATGGCTTCAATCACTTTCTTGTCGGGGGAAAAGTGCATGCCGTCCTGGCGGTAATAGCCGAAACGGACGGTGGTGCCTATGTCCCATGTACCGCTGTCGGTGGCTACCTCTCCGAGCAGCATCTTTATGAATGTGGATTTGCCCACGCCGTTATGGCCGATGATGCCCACCTTTTCGTAGCGGGAAAAGATGTAGTTGAAATCGTCGAGAATTATTTTGTCGCCGAACCGTTTGCTTACGTGCGATGCCTCGAAGATTTTAGAGCCGATATAACTCGACTTGACATTCAGGCTCACATTGCGCTGACGCAGATCGATGGCGGCGCGCTGCTTCAGGTCGTAGAAGTTGTCGATGCGGAATTTGGCTTTCCCGGCACGTGCCTGCGGCTGGCGGTTCATCCACTCCTGTTCTCGCCGGAGGGTGTTCTTCACCTTTGCCAGTTCGGCCGTCATGGCCTCGATGCGTTCGCGGCGGCGCCGCAGATAGTTGTCGTAATTTCCTTCATACGAGAAAATCTGACTACGGTCAATCTCGATTATTCTTGTGCATACACGGTCGAGGAAATAACGGTCGTGTGTCACCATCAGCAACGCCACACGCGAGCGCTGCAGGAAACTCTCAAGCCATTCAATCGACTCGATGTCCAGGTGGTTTGTCGGCTCGTCGAGAAGCACCAGCTGCGGTTCCTCAAGTATCACCTTTGCCAGAGCCACACGTTTGCGCTGGCCTCCGGAGAGTTGTCCCACGGGTTTGTTGAGGTCGGTGATGCCGAGTTGCGAAAGCATCTGGCGGAGGCGGTCCTCGTAGTCCCAGGCATTAGCGGCATCCATCGCCTCGGATGCAGCGGCAATTCGGGCGTCGTCGCCCGATGCCAGAGCCTCCTCATATGTGCGGATGGCTTGTGTAACTGCGGAATCGGCCTGCAGGCAGGCTTCGGTCATTGTGAGGTTTTCGTCGAGTTGCGGGCTTTGCTCCAGAAATCCCATGCGAAGTCCGGAGGTGAATGTTACCGTTCCGCTGTCCACACTCTCCTGCCCGGCGATGCATCGCAGCAGTGTGGTTTTGCCCATGCCGTTTTTGGCTATCAGACCAATCTTGTCGCCTTCATTGATGCCGAACGTGACATCGGCGAACAGCAGGCGGTCGCCATAACTCTTTGTGAGATTCTCTATTTGCAGAAAACTTGCCATGTGTTGAAGTCTGTTTTATGCTTCAAAGTTAGCAAAATATTTGCAAATGTGAGGGGAGAGGTGCCTTCTTGCCCCAGGCGTCCTGTTACATATCAGCGCTCATAACGAGATTATAATGGATTGAAGCCCTTCGGGACTGTTGCGTCGCAGATTTTCCACTCTCCATCAGATTCTGTCATGGAGAATGTGGTGGACCCAAATGTCCCATATCTTCCCAATTAACAAGAACTTTGTTGTCCTTGCGTGGTAGGATGGACAGCACGATTGAAGGAGTGGCATCGCCATCCTGCATGCCCGACCTTAAAAGCCACGTTGCGTAACCGTCCGGATCGTAGTCATTGGCTTTTTTCAGGCGCTGAATAAAATCGGCGGTACAAATGTCCGCAATTTTGAAATCAGGATCTTTGGCAGTTGCAAACACCAGGTTTTCATATAATTGCCAGATTCTTGCCTCAATAGAGGGAAACTGTTTGATGAAGGAACTTTCGCCGCCTCTTATAAATATAGTGCCCGGCTCTTTGAATGTTATCGGAAGGAAAAGGTGGAAGTTTTTCTTTTGGGGAGTATAGTATTTAACGCGGAATTTGGGCAATGCATTTACAAGCCTTAGCGCCTCCTGATTGACAGCTTCGTTTTTGCTCGGGCGCCGAATAATCGTAGCGTCGCTGATTGAGCCGTCAGGATGAACAGTAAAACTAACAAATACTCTTTCTCTACCCTTGAATCCTTCGGGAATACGGATATTTTCATCAATCCATTCTTTGAGTTTTGCGTTGCCTCCGGGAAACTCGCAGCGGGGTTCAAGATATGGCCACGTATTCCTCGCTTCCGCTTTTATTCTGTCCTGAGTTTCAGACGACACTGTGAAGAATACGGCACGATTGCCATACTCGTCGTTTTTTATTTCCGCCGCTTGAATGGAGTCACGGGGCACCATGTCAAGGCCAGCTCCTGGAATCCACTCGTTATTGAAATAGTAGAATACGGTTTCGCAGTCCCGTTCGGTAAGAGGAAATTGAATTTCGCGGGCAATTGTGTCGTTCTCGCAGTAATTCTGGGCGAACGCAATGCACGACTGACCGATAATCAAGGCACTTAAAAACAACTTCTTCATATGGTATAAGGGTTTTATTTACCAAAATGTCGTGGATTGGTTGCCACCTTTCCGACCGCAAAGTTACAAGGGTAAATGTGTTTTTGCCTTAACAAATGTATAGACCACCTTATTTTTTGATGCTCGTGTCCGTATTTTTCGCCAGTTCTCGTCTGATGCGGCTGAGATGGTTGGGAGTAATCAGCAGGAAGGAGGATAGATCTTTCAATGTAACAGTCTCGACAATTTGGGGATATTGTTCACACAATTCCACATAACGCTGACGTGGCGACTTGCGGTAGAGATTGAGCAACCGCATGAATACCATATTGAACAGTGCTTTATATTCATCGAGCAGAGATGGGGAAAGAGATTCCTTGAACGTTTTTAGCGGCACTCGTAGTATTTCGCAATCACATCCTGCGATGATTGAGAATTGAGAGTTTTCTCCGCGTAAAGACGAATGGAAATCTGTAATGAATTGACCCGGGAAAGCGAAATTAACTACTGCCTCATCTCCCGAATCATTAAGAGTCGCTACTTTGAAATAGCCTGACACCACAAGGGCGGCATAACGTGCGATTGTTCCTTGCTGGACAAAACGTTCTCCTTTCTTATAATGGCATGGTGTTCCATTCTCGCGGCAAAAAGCCGTAGCTGCCGTGAGATCTAACAAATCAATATATGAGTTGAACTGTGCCATTATGAATTACAAAGTTAGCAAAAATTCTGCTATGCATCATTCCATGTCCAATCAATTGCGATGAGGGTTCTCGATGGCGAGCAGCCACCATCTGTATCCAGCCGCACATCAAAAAACGCATCACCCCTCAAAAACTGCTTCCGCTCCCCCGGGACAATCCCCGCAAGGAACGGAAGGGTAGCAAGCTCCGGCGCACAATGCCCATAAGCAGCAAACGGCTCGATATTGTGACGAAAAGAATTGGCAGTTAGCGGTGTGATGATTTAATAATCGTTATCACTTTTCTCTTTCTCAGTCTCGTTATCCTCCTTTTCGTGACGGATGTTGATAACAATGTCAGGCAAATCCTTAAACGCCTTATCAAGATCCTTCTCTGTCAAATCAAAAGATTTACTAAGTGCCCAAAAAAACAAAGGCCCAAATATGGCGCAAATAATGCAGATGGCACAACCTATAATATTCGTAATTGTCCAATCCATTGGTATCAGTAATTGTGTTGTCCAAAGATAATAAAAAAACAACAAACAAAAGCAATGTCTGAAAAAAGCGCTGTAACAATTGATTTTATTATTAAAGACGGAGAAAACGGACAGAAAAACTGGTGTTATATGCGGACGGCTTTCGTAAAGTTATGCCACCATCTGCATCCAGCCGCACATCAAAAAACGCATCACCCCCCAAAAACTGCTTCCGCTCCCCTGGGACAATGCCCGCAAGGAACGGAAGGATAGCAAGCCCCGGCGCACAATGCCCGGAAGCCGTGAACGGTTCGAGGAAGTGAAGAAAAGGATTGGCGGTTAACCTAACGCAGTGTCGGATTCATTCTTGTCATCATCTTTTATTTCTTTATCAGAAACATTCTTTTCATGCTTTATGTTTATCACAATCTTGTCGGGAAAATTTTCTAAAGTTTTTTCCAATACACCATCTGTATTTCCTATTGATTTTGCAAGAGCAAAAGGAAACCATACAGCTACAATGCCGACAACTATGAACCCGATAATCTGGAGGATGCTCATATGAATTTAATTTAGTAATCAAGCCTCGGCGCACAATGCCCGAAAGCCGTGAACGGTTCAAGGAAGTGATGAAAAGGATTGGCGGTTAGTTTTCCTTTCTCTCTTTTTCTTTTGAGCGTATGATGTTTATGTTTATAGTCATTTGATCTTTATCCTCGGCTTTTTCTCAAATATGCCCAAATAATCTAAAACTAGAGCAATAGCTGCTAATCCGGCTGCAATTATGGGTATTATGCAGATTATGGTGAGTAAAAACGTAATCATGATGCACGTGGGACTAATTATATGAGCCAAATATACGAAAATCTATTTGATAAATATAGCTAAAAATGGTCACCATAGTATCATGTCTGATTAGATATTGATCTGCATGACGTACTATGCAGCAGGAACTGGGGGTAATCGGTGATGAGGTGTTTGATGGTCGGGGTTGCAGGATTGGTGAATGTTGGCTAACTTTGCATGGATGAACCCGGATAGCGGCATATGGCCGCCGCAGGGGATTGGAATTGCATTACCAAATACTCAAAAATAGAACCGATGAAAACGCGTGATCAGCTTATAGATGATCTGCTCACACTTGCTTTTGCAGAAGATGTGGGCGATGGCGATGCCACCACATTGTCAACTATCCCTGCGGATGAAATGGGGCGCCAGCAGCTCATTGTGAAAGAGGAGGGAATCCTGGCCGGAGTAGAAGTGGCCCGCAAGGTGTTTGAAAAATTCGACCCCGAGTTGAAAATGACTGTCAGCATTACCGACGGCGCACATGTAAAGCCCGGTGATGTGGCTTTTGTGGTTGAGGGCCGTGTGCGCTCGTTGTTGCAGACCGAGCGTATAATGCTCAACATCATGCAGCGTATGAGCGGAGTGGCAACCATGACTGACAAATATCAGAGCCGCCTCGACGGCCTGAAAACACGCGTGCTCGATACCCGCAAGACAACTCCCGGAATGCGTCTGCTCGAAAAGGAGGCCGTAAAAATCGGAGGCGGAAGCAATCACCGCATCGGTCTGTTCGATATGATTCTCATAAAAGACAATCATGTGGATTTTGCCGGAGGCATCCCGCAGGCAGTACAGGCTGCCAAAGACTGGTGTGCCGCCAATGGCAAGAATCTTCAGATAGAGCTTGAGGTGCGTAATACCGATGAAATCAACCAGGCACTGCAGGCCGGTGTAGACCGCATAATGCTTGACAACTTCACACCCGAACGCACCTTGGAAGCTGTGCGCCACATCCGTGCCTACAAGGCTCCGGAAGCTCAGCTCGCTTCGGATCCGCACTGCCACAACGGCGAGGACGTTGAGATAGAATCGTCGGGCGGCATCACCATCGATACCCTCAGGGCTTATGGCGAATGCGGCGTCGATTTCATCTCGGTCGGCGCACTGACCCACTCGGTCAAAGGTCTTGACATGAGTTTCAAGGCCTGCTGACGTTATAGTCTCCCTCGGTAACAAACGTTTAACCGCGTCCATCATACATGAGAGTATGAGGACGCGGTTTGTTAATTATCGGCGCGTTTATTATAGACGTGTAAACTCAGTCAATCAGTTCGGGGATGCGGGGCTGGAGGGAGGCAAGGGAGGGGGCTTCCACATCGCTGCGGAGACGCACTTCGGAGGCAGGATTGGTGGTTGAGATGCCAATTACCTTGCAGCCGGCGCGGCGGCCGGATTCCAGACCCTGATATGAGTCCTCGAATACAAGGCATTCCGAGGGCTTTACTCCGGCTTTGGAGGCTCCCACCAGATAGGGCTCGGGATGGGGCTTTGAGTGCGTCACATCGCAGGCAGTGACGATGGCATCGAAGTGGGTGGGGAAATCGGGATGCTGTCGGAACAGGAATCCCATTTTCTTGCTGTCGCTACTCGTTACGATCACGGTTTTCAGGCCGGCAGCACGCAATGCATCCACAAATTCCAAAGCCCCCGGAAACACGGGGTAGACAATCTCGTTCTCGAAATCGTGCAGCAGCCGGTCAACATCGGCACGCACCTTCGGATCGGGGAAATGTGTGGTGAGAATGTCGTTGAGAGTGGTGCCTTTTATGTCGTAGGCAAAGGTTGGCGACGGCAGGTGATGCCGTTCGCCCACACGTTTCCAGAATTGGGTATATAATGTTTCGGAGTCGATGAGGACTCCGTCGAGGTCAAACAATGCTGCTTTATACATTTTCGTGCTGTGGTTTCAAATCGGGCGCAAAGTTACAACTTTTAACACTATAAAACCGCCAAATAGAGTTAAATTTGCATTTTAATAATGTACGTATAACGGGATCTTACATGTAGCGACGCTCGGTCGGAGTGTCCGCATTCGTGTCTTAGAACAATTGCAGTCTGTGTCGGACGCTCCGGCCGGCCATCTCTACAAGTTCTATACGTACAGGTATTTAAATCATATGACAGACAATAATAACACCATCGACGCATCGGCCACCGCACCCAACAAACCGCCGAAGCGTACCGATCCCACAAGTCTGGGTACGCTTCCGATTGGCAAATTGCTGATGGAATACTCCATCCCGGCAATCATTGCCAGTGTTGCGGTGTCGGTATACAACATTGTCGACAGTATTTTCATCGGACGCGGCGTAGGACCCATGGCTATCGCCGGACTTGCCATTACCTTGCCGCTTATGAATCTTGTGATGGCGTTCTGCACGCTTATCGCTGCCGGTGGTGCCACGATTTCGTCCATTTTCCTCGGTCAGAAAAATGTGTCGCGTGCAACGGACGTAATCAACAACGTGATGACGTTCTGTGTGATTCACGGCGTGGTGTTCGGTGGCGTCACCTTGATTTTTATTGACCCTATATTGCGGTTTTTCGGAGCAACTCCGGAAACTATCGACTATGCGCGGGAATTCATGGAGGTAATACTCTACATGATGCCTGTATCATACGTTTTTATCGGCCTGAACAACTTGATGCGTGCCACCGGTTATCCGAAGAAAGCCATGATTTCGGCATTGCTGTCGGTGGTGGTGAATGTGGCGCTCGCACCATTGTTCATCTATACATTCCATTGGGGTATTGCCGGAGCAGCCTGGGCCACCAACGCTGGCCAGTTCGTGGCATTCATCTGGGTACTGAACCACTTTTTCTCGAAAAAAAGTTATGTGCATTTCAATGCATCCAACAGTTGGTTCAACGGCTCCATACTCAAAAAAATCTATGAGATAGGTTTGTCGCCGTTTTTGATGAACGTATGTGCCTGTGTTGTTGTGGTATTTCTGAACAAGGCTCTTCTTGATTACGGGGGAGCCGACGGCAACCTCGCCATCGGGGCATTCGGCATCATGAACCGTACCACAATGTTTTTTGTGATGGTGGTGTTCGGTGTCACCCAGGGTATGCAGCCCATCCTCGGCTTCAACTACGGTGCCAATCAATGGGCGCGAGTGAAAGATACGCTCTACAAAGGTATCTGGATTGGTGCGGGTATTACGTCGCTTGGCTGTTTCCTCACGGAGGTATTCCCCGATGAAATAAGCCGTCTGTTCACTGTTGATGAATCGCTCATCGCCATAGCGCGTGAGGGATTCAGGGTCTATTTCATCTGTTATCCCGTTGTTGGGTGTCAGATTGTGATTCAGAATTTCTTCCAGTCCATCGGCAAACCGCAGATTTCAATCTTCTTGTCGCTCACCCGTCAGCTTATTTTCCTGCTCCCGTTCCTGTTGCTGCTCCCCAGATATTTCGGAGTGGAGGGCGTGTGGATGTCGATGGCCGGAAGCGACCTGCTGGCGTTCATTGTGGCGGTAATCACTATGGTTATCATGCTGTCGCGTCAGGAGCGGATACTCAAACGGATGGGGCCGGTGTGATAGCAGTGATATTGTTTTTGTTAACAGCATTCATAAGATATACAGATGGCTACTGAAACTTTGGAAATGAGAGTGACCCCCGATGTGGCATATGTGCCGCTGCGCCTTCAGGCGGCGGTATCGACCCGTCTGGGTGTGGATGTCAACCGTATCACGCACATTCAGGTCAGACGGCGCTCCATTGATGCCCGGCAGCGCAACGTTATGGTGAACCTTTCGCTTGAAGTCTTCATTGACAGCAAACCTGAGGTCAACCTGCTTGATTTACCTGCATTGCCCTCGAAAGGGTGTGTGGCCGGCAAACCACAGGTTATTGTGGTCGGTGCCGGTCCTGCCGGACTGTTCGCCGCTCTCAGGCTGATTGAGCTTGGTCTGCGGCCGGTGGTGCTTGAACGGGGCAAAAGCGTGGAGGAACGCAGCCGCGACATGGCACGCATCTCGCGTGAGAACATCGTTGACCCCGATTCCAACTACTGTTTCGGCGAAGGAGGTGCCGGTGCGTATTCAGATGGCAAACTGTATACCCGCAGTAAAAAACGCGGTTCGGTGGATGCGGTGCTTAAATGGTTCGTGGCCCACGGTGCTTCGGCCGACATACTTGTGGATGCACATCCGCACATCGGAACCGACCGGTTGCCTCAGACCATACGCAACATACGCAACACCATAATAAACAGCGGGGGAGAGGTGCACTTTTCCACGCGCGTGTCGCGCATCATTGTGGATGGCACCAAGGTTACAGGTGTGGAGACCTCCGACGGCACATTATACGAAGGACCGGTAATTCTGGCCACCGGTCATTCCGCCCGCGATGTCTACCGCCATTTGCATTCAGCCGGAATCAGGATTGAGCCCAAGGGGATTGCCGTTGGGGTGCGTCTGGAGCATCCGCAGCAGCTTATCGACCGCATACAATATCATAATCCCGGCGGACGTGGGAAGTATCTCCCTGCGGCTGAATATTCGATGCTTACAAGGGTTGACGGCCGCGCCGTCTATTCATTCTGCATGTGTCCCGGCGGATTCATCATACCGGCAGCTACAGAACCTGGACAGCTTGTGGTCAATGGTATGTCGCCTGCCTCGCGCGGCACGAAATGGGCTAATTCCGGAATGGTGGTCGAGGTGCTTCCCGAGGATCTGCCTGAATACGACGCACAAGGTCCGCTGAAGGTGATGGCGTTTCAGGAAGATATCGAGCATCGGTTTTCGGCCGATGCCGACGGCTCGCAGAATGCCCCCGCACAGCGAATGCACGATTTTGTAAACGGTAAGCCCTCTGCATCGCTTCCTGTCACATCGTATGCGGCCGGTATCCATCCTGCCCGCATCGACAAACTCCTCCCGCCGTTCATCGCCTCGCGACTGCGGAAAGGTTTTGCCGAGTTCGGTCGGAAATCACGCGGCTTCCTCACCAACGAGGCATGTCTGATCGGAGCCGAAACTCGCACCTCATCGCCGGTGCGTATACCCCGTTGTGACGACACGCTGCAGCATGTCGAATTGGCCGGCCTGTATCCATGTGGCGAAGGAGCAGGATATGCCGGCGGTATTGTCTCTGCCGCCATCGACGGCATCCGTTGCGCCGAGGCCGTAGCCCAGGTGATTGCGGATGGCAAGCCAACGTGATTGCTGCTGGAAAGTGATTGTTAAATATTTAATGAACAGGAGTGGGAATCATTCCGGGTCGGAGTCGTCGGCTTTGGCGAAGGCAAGCATCTGGCGGTACTCTTCCCACTCCGGATCCTCGAACGCCTCGAACTGGAGCGGCAGTGTGGGGAACTGAGCCAGAGCTTCGTTGAATTTGCGCTGAAAAATGTGCAGGCTCAGGGTGTAGAACAGTAGAGTCCGCTCTCCGTCGCCGGTGTATATTCCCGCCAAAACGGCCACAGGGTCAGCTTTGAAGACTGACTCAAGTGCTTCGGTCACCTCCTCCATCAGTTCGCTGTCCGCTTCCGATGGCATCCCTTTTTGCGCTGCCGTATATGGCCATGACACTTCAACGCGAAATTTAAAGCGCGGATTGTCAATGAATTTATCTATTCCGGTGCGGATTGTGCCCATAACCAGATTGCCGGATGAAGTGCTCTCGAAAGGAGCTGTGAGCCATGTAGCCATAGTAGATAGAATTAGTAGAATCAGAGTGCCGGCGCCCTATGTGAGCCGTTGCGGCAACCCAAAGTTAGCTAAATAATTTAAAACCCTGCGGACAAAACGGGGCTAATGTGAAAGAAAACTTGCTCAAATATTGTTAACTTTGCAATAACTATTCCATTACGGTTGCATGATGGAAATATGGCAATCGTTATTTCTCATAAAAACGGACCTTATACCTTGATATATCCAGATTCATTTGAAAAGAAAATCGGTTTTGATGCCGTGCGCCATGCTCTTGCATCGCATTGCGGCAGTCAGATGGGACGCGTGCGCGTGGATACCATGGCTTTCAGCAGCGATAGCGGAGAGGTGAAAAAGGCGTTGCGTCAGACGGCTGAGATGCTTGCCATCCTTTCGGCCGGCGAGGCTTTGCCGCTGCGGAACATGCACGATCTTGCGCCGGTGCTCAGGCGCTGCCGCATTGAGGGCGCCTCGATTTCGCTGGACGAACTTCAGAAGCTGCGCCAGTCACTGCAGACCATATCCGACCTTGTGTCGTTCTTTTCTTCCCACACCATAGGTGACGGGGAGGATGCCGTTCCGGAATATCCCGAACTGAGTGCGCTGTGTGCAGGCATGGCGGTGTTCCCCGCCGTAACGAGGGCAATCGACCGTTTGATAGACCCGGCCGGAAACATGCTTGATAACGCTTCGGCCGCACTGGCGAAAATACGTGCCGACTTGCAGCGGGTGCGCAGTTCGTTAGGCTCAATCATGCGCAGGGTGATGACGCATGCCATGGAGCAGGGCACACTGGAAAAGGACGCGGCGCCCACCGTGCGCGACGGTCGCCTCGTGCTCCCTGTGGCCCCGATGTACAAACGGAAAATTCCGGGAATCGTGCATGACGAATCGGCCACCGGTAAAACGTGCTATATCGAGCCCGCCGAACTCGTGGAGGCCAATAACCGCACGCGTGAACTTGAACTTGAGGAACAGAGGGAGATTCTGCGTATACTCGCAGAATTTACCGGATTTTTACGTCCGGATATACCCGCGATGCTCGGCAGTTATGACATCCTCGGCTTGATTGATTTCATAATGGCCAAGGCACTCTACGCCCGGCAGACCGATGCCACGCTGCCTCATGTTTCCGACGGGATGGAGATGGAGTGGTACCATGCCGTGCATCCGGTACTGCTGGAATCGTTGCGGCGCCAGGGAAAGGAGATAGTGCCGCTCGACATAACACTTACAAACCGTGACCGCATACTGGTTATATCCGGCCCGAATGCCGGAGGCAAGTCGGTCACGCTCAAAACCGTGGGCATTGTGCAATACATGATGCAATGCGGCATGCTTCCATGTGTGTTTGAAAACTCACATATGGGATTTTTCTCCGATATATTCGTTGACATTGGCGATGACCAGTCGATTGAGGATGATTTGTCGACATACAGTTCGCATCTGCGCAACATGCGTTTTTTCCTGTCGAACGGAGGTGTGTCCACGCTCATACTCATTGATGAATTCGGCGGAGGCACTGAGCCTCAGATAGGCGGTGCCATAGCGCAGGCGTTGCTTAAAGAGTTCAACAGAAAAGAGATGTGGGGAATTGTGACCACACATTATCAGAACCTTAAGAAATTCGCCGACGATACCGACGGACTTGTGAACGGTTCGATGCTCTACGACCGGCAGCTGATGCGGCCGCTGTTCAAACTGTCGATAGGCCATCCCGGAAGCTCATTCGCCATAGAGATTGCCCGTAAATCGGGCCTTCCCGCCTCTATAATCGACGAGGCGTCGGAGATTGTAGGGAGCGACTATGTTAATATGGACAAATACCTGCTCGATATTGCCCGTGACCGTCGTTACTGGGAGAACAAGCGCATGGCCATAAGGCAGAAAGAGAAAAAGATAGAGCAGGTGCTTGAGCGGTATGAAACCGATGCGGAGACGCTGCGCACCAGCCGAAGGGAGATTCTCGCCGAGGCGAAAGAAGAGGCCCGCAAGATTCTGGAGGGGAGCAATGCCGCAATTGAACGGACCATCCGTGAAATCCGTAATTCGCAGGCCGACAAAGAGCGTACTCTTGAGGCGCGCCGCAAAATGCAGCAGGTGAAGGAGGATATCATGGAGCATAAGGAATCGGCAAACAAATTGCTCAAAAAAGCTCCGAAAACACGCAAGCCATCAGCGCCAAAACCGTCGGCGACTGCATCAACTCCGATAGCAGTGGGCGATAATGTGAAACTCGACGGCCAGGGAACTCCCGGAAAGGTGCTTGAAATTCAAGGTAAGTCGGCAACGGTTGCGTTCGGCATGCTTAAAACTAACGTGGCCCTGTCACGGCTTCAGCGCACTCTTGCCCAGGCGCCGAGCGGACAGAAAAGTGCATCGTTCGTGTCGGATGCAACAAGCGCCGCCATGCGCGACAGGCAGCTGCAGTTCAAGCGCGAGATAGATGTGAGAGGGATGCGCGTCGACGAGGCCATTCAGGCTGTGACATACTTTATCGACGATGCCATCCAGTTCAATCAGGGTGAAGTGCGCATTCTGCACGGCACCGGCACAGGAGCGCTGCGGCAGGCCCTGCGGCAATATCTTGACACGGTTCCCGGGGTGGAATCCTATCGGGATGAACATGTGCAGTTCGGTGGCGCGGGCATAACAGTGGTGCAACTCGGTTGAAAAAAATGCAGCTTTAGCGCTTTTTATTATCCTGATTGTTATAAATTAAAAAACTAATATATCACAACTAAAAAATATTCAACTATGGTGATTCAAAGATGGCAAACATTGTGGCTGTTGGTAGCCGTGGTTCTGGTGGCGGTGTTCTGCTTTGTGCCGATGGCACTTGTCACAAGTGACGCACTCAATCCCGACAGTGCCACATTTCTGAATCCGATTGATGTCCCGGTGTTGCTGGTGGTCAACGGAGTGGCGGCTTTGCTGTTGTTTATCGCGATTTTCCTGTACCGCAACACACGCCGGCAGAAGGTGGTGACACTCGTATCCATGCTTATGCTTGTCGTGGCTATGGTTACTGAAGCTCTGATTCTGTTTGGATGGAACGGCGTGGAAAGTCGTGTGGAATGGCTTGGAAGCATATTCCTGTTGCTTGGAGCTCTTGCTTTTGCAGCGCTCGCTTACAGAGGCATAGTGCATGATGAACGGTTGCTGCGTTCTGCCGACCGTCTGCGCTGATTGCTAAGACTAAAAACGATGCCCCCGGAACCTGTCGGTTATTTGACAACGGTTCCGGGGGCATGATTTTTATGCAGACGTATAATTACATTGTGGTTTGCGATAATTTCGGTTTGAGGTAACGGCCGGTATAGCTTTCACTGCATGCGGCCACATCTTCGGGCGTGCCCTGGACAACAAGAGAACCTCCGGCTTTCCCTCCTTCCGGCCCGAGATCAATGACATGGTCGGCACATTTTATCACATCCATGTTGTGCTCGATGATAACGACTGAATGCCCGTTGGCTATAAGACGGTTGAACGAATCCATGAGCAGATTTATGTCGTGGAAATGCAGTCCGGTGGTAGGTTCGTCGAAGATGAACATTGTAGGTTCGCTTTTTTCAAGCGAGAGGAAGTAGGCGAGTTTGACACGCTGGTTCTCGCCACCGGAAAGTGTGGACGAGGATTGTCCGAGCTTTATATATCCGAGGCCGACATCGCGCAGCGGTTGCAGACGTTTTATGATCCTTTTCTCAATGGCACCTTTCCCCTCCGAGAAAAACTCAACGGCCTGATTGACCGTCATGTCAAGAATATCATATATGTTTTTCCCGCGATATTCCACATCAAGAACGTCGCGTTTGAAGCGTTTGCCTCCGCAAGCTTCACAAGGGATGGTAATGTCGGCCATGAACTGCATCTCGATGGTTATCGTGCCCTCACCCTTACATTCCTCGCAGCGTCCGCCCTCGGTGTTGAAGGAGAAATAGGCAGGCGTGAAGCCGAGTTGCTTCGCACTCTGCTGCTCGGCAAACAGCGCACGGATTTCATCATATGCCTTGAGATATGTGGCGGCATTCGATCGGGTGGATTTGCCGATAGGGTTCTGGTCGACGAATTCCACTGCGCGGATGCGGTGAATGTCGCCGGTAAGCGATTTGAATGCCCCCGGAGCATCGGCAGCTTCGCCAAGTTGTCGTGAAAGGGCGCGGTAGAACACATCCCTTATAAACGTTGACTTTCCGGAACCGCTCACACCGGTCACAACAGTCAGCACTCCGAGGGGTATTTTCACATCAATATCCTTCAAGTTATGCTCACGGGCGCCTGAAATGCCTATGTAGCTGCTCCATTTACGCCGTTTTGCCGGAACGGCAATCGACAAGTCGCCGGTGAGATATTTTGCCGTAAAGCTGTTCTCGGCATGGCTGATGTCTGCCAAAGGCCCGGAATAAACGATTTCACCGCCGAGACGTCCGGCCTGAGGCCCAACATCCACAATCCAGTCGGCAGCTTCCATTATCTCCTCGTCATGTTCAACAACAATGACAGTGTTGCCGAGATTTTTCAGCTTTTTGAGCACCGAAATGAGTTTCTGTGTGTCGCGCGAATGCAGGCCTATGCTTGGCTCATCGAGGATGTACAGCGAACCCATCAGCGACGATCCGAGAGATGTGGCAAGATTGATGCGCTGGCTTTCACCACCTGAAAGAGTGGAGGATAGGCGGTCAAGGGTCAGGTATTCAAGTCCGACCTCCACCATTATGTCAAGCCGATTGCGGATTTCGGTGAGCAGACGTTTGGCAACCGCTGCATCATGTGAGTTGAGCTGCAGGTTGTCAAACCATGTTTTAAGTTCTGAAACCGGCATTTTCACCAGTTCCATGATTGTAGTGCCGTTGACCTTGACGTAAGATGCCTCTTTGCGGAGCCTGTCGCCGTGGCATTCCGGACACAAGGTCTTGCCGCGGTAGCGGGCGAGCATCACACGGTACTGCACCTTATATTGATTTTGCTCCACCATCCTGAAAAATCCGTCGATACCCTCGAAGCCATGACCACCGTGCCACAGCAGGTGCTTCTCGGCAGGGGAGAGGTCGGCATATGGCCTGTGGATAGGGAATCCTGTCTGGGCGGCCGTGTGGATGAAGGCACGTTTCCATTCACTCATCTTCTCTCCGCGCCAGCAAGCCACGGCATCATCGTAGACCGAAAGTGCAGGATTGGGAATCACGAGTTGTTCGTCAATGCCGATACATTTGCCGAATCCTTCGCAACGCGGGCATGCGCCGAACGGGTTGTTGAAATTGAAGAGCAGGTCGCTGGGCTGCATGAACGAGATTCCATCTGCTTCAAAGCGAGTGGAGAATTCATGGCGGTGGATTCCGTCAGCTCCCCATGCCACCAGTACAAGAGCATTGTCACCTTCATAGAAGGCAGTCTGGGCTGAATCGGCAAGACGGCTTTTTTCATCGGCATCCTCGTTGACCGACAGGCGGTCGATCAGCAGTTCGTAGCCATCCGCATCGGCTGAGGCCGAAGGTGGCACCTCATCGAAATTGATGAAAGAGCCATCGCGGTAAAGACGCGAATATCCCCCCTGACGCAGAATGTCGAGATGCTGGGAGAGTGTCCGTCCCTCCGGGATGATCAATGGAGCCACAACGGCGATGCGGGTTCCCGCAGGATAGGCATACGCCGCATCCACAACATCCGTGACTGAATGCTGCCGCACCTCTTTGCCGCTGACGGGCGAATATGTGTGGCCCACACGGGCGAACAGCAGCCGCAGATAATCATAGATTTCGGTTGAAGTCCCGACAGTGCTGCGCGGATTGCGGGTGTTCACCTTCTGTTCGATTGCTATGGCCGGTGGCAGTCCCTTGATGTAATCGGCCTCAGGCTTGTGCATCTTTCCGAGAAACTGGCGTGCATAGGCCGAAAGGCTTTCGACATAGCGTCTCTGACCTTCGGCATATATCGTGTCGAAAGCAAGCGAGGATTTGCCGGAACCTGAAAGTCCGGTGATGACGATAAGCCGGCCTCGCGGCAGCACAAGATCCACGTTCTTGAGGTTGTTGACCCGGGCGTGTTTTATGATTATGCTGTTGGCCGATGAAGCTTCGTCGACGGCAGGAGCCGGTGTGGCAGTGGTAATTGTTTTCACAACCTTATTGAGCTAAAAGTGGAAAAAGGGAGCTGATTGCCCCCGAGGTCCGCACCATGGCGGACTGTTAACTTACAAAGTTAACGATTTCCGCTGATAAAAATATCAAAAGGGGCTCCGTGCGATATGATAAACAATACCTGCTTTAAGCGATATAAGAAAATTTAGGTAATAATAACATGAATGCCGCCTGGATTGATTCGTTACGTTTTCCCGTTATTCAGTTATTTATATTATGTCCTTGAGATGGTTTTTATCACTCTACAAGGGTTGCCTACTGCAAGAGAATATGGAGGTATATCCTTTACCACCACACTCCCGGCACCGATAACGCAGTTATCTCCTATGGATACGCCAGGGAGTACGGAGACTCCCGCGCCAATCCATACGTTGTCTCCAACGGTGATGGGACGGGCATATTCAAGACCTTTATTGCGCTCGACCGCATCTATGGGATGGCCGGCCGTATAGAAGCCGCAGTTGGGAGCTATAAACACGTTGTCGCCGAATGTTACCGGCGCCTCGTCGAGGATGACAAGATTGAAATTGGCATAGAAATTATTTCCTACACGGATATTGTAGCCATAATCGCAGTAGAACGGCTGCTCGATGAGCAATCCTTCTCCGGTGCCACCAAGGATTTGGCGTAGCAAAGCCATGCGGGCATCAGTTTCATGAGGACGCAACTCGTTGTAATTTCTGCATAATTCTTTGCATTCCAAGCGCTCGGCGATAAGAGCGGGGTCGTTGTTGGCATCATATATCATGCCGGCAAGCATTTTATCCTTTTCTGTCATACTTGTATATAACCATTCGTTTGATTAACTTTACAAAATTAACAAGCTAAACACTAACAGGCAATGGTCAGAAATAACCATTTTGCAGAAAACAGGAAAACACTCGACAGATTGCTCCGTTCTGAAAACAAGGCTGGCCGGGGGATTCCTTTGTCGGAGATTATAGTTAGCATGCGTTTCTGGGCGTGCACCGTCAGGAAATAATAGGCAACTTCAGGTAAAGAATACCCACGAAGCCTGCCGGATAGCAAATCAATGGGGATGCTTTAACTTGCTTTTTCGTGCTCTTGTCAGTTCGATTGCCTCTTTGCCTGTGACGCTATCAATGTCAATTCTTACGATGCAGACCGTCTTAATAAATCGGGCGATCTCTGCATCCGGGTCAATACCGGGGCTGTATTTGTCGCTCAGCAGTCGCAGTGCCGCTGTTTTTTCTTCGGTTGATACCACCATATGAGCCTTACCGAACACTATCACGCTGCGGAAATATGAGGTAAACTCTTCGGGTATGATATCATCTTTATCAACCACACACAACGAACATTTGGGATTACGTTTGAGGGCATCTATCTTGTGTCCCTGCGCAGCTGAATGTAAATGAATCGAAGTTCCGTCATATACATAGTTTACAGGAACGGCGTAAGGATAATCATCATCTCCAATCGCCATAACACAATACTTGCCGTTCCGCAATATCCTCTCTACTTCTTCAGCAGGCAGTTGCTGCCTGAATCGTCGCATAGTCCGTGCCATCATGCCAATACTTTTAATCCGACGATTGAAAGGATATGGGTGGTTATGAAGAAGACGCGCCAAAATGAAGCCGGTTCGTTGAAAAAAATAATGCCTACAATGACTGCACCCACGGCTCCGATGCCTGTCCATACGGGATAGACCGTGCCGATAGGCAGTCGCTCCGCCGCTTTTGCCATGAGATACATACTCAGTGACAGCATGGCAAGGTATCCGATCCACCACCAGAAGAGTTCCTGACCGGCAGCAGTCTTGGTCTTTCCAAGACAAAATGTAAAGCCGACTTACATAAGCCCGGCTAAGATAAGAAGAATCCAGTTCATGACTGACTGTATTTTAGTTATCCTGTTCGAGGGCTGCAAGTAATCGGCTCGTAGGTCGCGCAAGCAAGATTCTCGGCGTCTCCTTCCTAAGGTTTTTGCAAAATTACTAAAAACTTTGAACATCGCCTAATTCCTTGGTCTTTTGATTATTTATGTTTATTTAACATTATGCACTAATGTGCAGTTGCTCAGCAAGATACAAAGGAATAATATTGTCATACCTATTTGCGACCCCGAAATTTTGAATGAAAACATATAGTTGCCTGTTATAAGGGAATAAAAAGCAACCCCAAATACAATCATCATGAATAGAAGAATTCAACCAACATTTTATCTTCGCAAGGATAAAGTAAACAAATCTGGGAAAATGCCTCTTTATGTCCGTTTCCCACGGATAGACGGTGAAGAACCGAAGTTCTCAATGGGTAAAGTACACTTTTCTGCCCAGGAGTGGGATAATGATGCAAATCTGCCGATAGACGGTTTTTGGCGGTCAGAACTTCAAAAAGAATTAATTCGGATTGAGCGAGCAATTTGCAGGTGCTATGAGGACGGCATTGTGATTACCAAATCGAAACTAAAGGAGATTACCGTTGACAAAAAAGAAACCAATGCAAAATCTGCGAAAACGCCCAATCCACAAACCGCTTTGTTTATAGATTATTATGTCGAATGTATTGAAAAGAAACTGAATAATGGACAGATTAGGCAATCGACCTATAAAGCCCATCTTACGACTATAAATGCTATGCGATGCTTCAATCCAAATTTGAAAGTCAAAGATATTAATGCGGAAACTTTGAAGCGTTTTGTAGAATATTTGAAAACACGGAACTCTGCTAAGACCAAGGATAGCCCCAGTACTGTAATCAATCGCCTTGCGCAAATTAAAAGCGTAATTCACTGTATCGAAGCACTTGGAATCAATATTGAAAATCCTTTTAAAACCAATGATATACACATTGAAAAAGCAGGTAGTAACGATGTTTATCTCAATGATGAGGAATTATATCGAATGGTAAGATTATTGAGCCAACGAAAAAAGAAGCAGATTAATAACAAGGAATATTCTGTTTTGATGATGTTTCTTTTTGGTTGTGCAACGGGTATGCGTTTCAGCGATGTTCACTCTCTGAAATGGAGCAACTTAAATTTTGAACATCGTAATGTGGTGCTTGAGTTCTTGTGTACCAAGACGCGAAAGATGAATTATATCCCATTAAATCCAATGGCTGAAGATATTGTGTGTAGGTCTGCATACGAATGGAAAGACGATTATGAATATAATAAAACACTATTCGTCAGAACCTATTCAAATACTACGGTGAACAAGACTTTGAAAACATTGGCTAAGAAAGCTCGCATAAATAAAAATTTTACTTTTCATGCGTCAAGAAGGACTTTCGCCACATATTGTAGGGATAACAACCTAACCAGAGATTTAAGGAAAATCACATTGGGACATAGCGGTGATGTGACAGACCGTTATGAACAATGGAATGCGTATGAAGCGAGCAAAGCAAAGGATTCATTCGCATTCCTTGATATAGAAAAGATAAGACAAAATCACATAAATGCCAATAAATCAATGGGTGTATAGCATTTTTGTTTGGCGAAAATTTTGCCGTTTGCTGACAAGCCAATAACTTCGCCCAAGAGAAAACTAAAAACAAATGGCAGAATATTCGATATATCCGATAATCAGAACCGACAAGCCGATTAAACGGAATAACAAATACCCGATATACCTGCGTGTCAGAATATATGACCGCGAAACGAAATTGCCGGCAAATCTCGATGTTGCCGCAGATGCTTGGAATGCCCGACGGAGAGAACCTAAAGAGAGTTCACTCCGTTTAGCTCTCAATGCTAAAGTAATAGCATTGGAGACCTATCTGAATACCTGCATAGCAAATGGCATAGGGATTTCTGTTGATAGTGTCAAAGAATATTTATCTGCTAATAATCAGAGAGTGAAGCATCCAAAGGAAGTATCGTTCTTCGACTATCTTGTTTCATTCATGGAGCGTAGAAAATCAGAACTGCGGACTGGAACATTGTGCGTCTATAAGACCACCTACAATGTGTTAAAGGCATTCAGACCCAATCTGAGAATATCCGATATAAACCTTTCCTTCATAGAAGAATTTGATGCCTATATGACCGAAGTCAATGGAAATGCAAACGGAGGCAAGGCGATAAGACACCAAAACCTAAAAACGGTTTTATTGGATATGATAAAGCATGATATTCCCGTCAAGAACCCCTATCCTCTATTCAAAATACCAAAGGCAAAGACCAAAGAAGTTTATCTTGAAAAGTCAGAATTGGAAAGCTTCAGAAACCTCTATCATAAACTATCAAAGGACAGTTCTTTGTTCAAATGTCTGGAAATGTATCTCTTTTCGTGTTTCTGCGGTTTAAGAATATCCGATGTTATAAGTCTTAAATGGAAACATATTGATTTAGAACGAGGTCTTATTATCAAGGAACAAGTCAAGACCAAAGCTGAGGTCAAAGCTCCGCTTTTCGATTGTGCCAAAGAAATACTTCATCGAAGGCTACCTTCCAAAGATATACTCGGAAGCGAAGTTTATGTTTTTGACCCTTATTGCCATACCATAGTAAACGATAAGTTGAACGAATTGGCAAAAATGGCAGGAATAAACAAGCATCTTACTTTTCATACAAGCCGACATACATTTGCGACGTTGCTTGTAATGGACGGTGTCTCAATATACAAGATACAGAAATTCTTGGGGCATAAATCCATCAGTATGACCGAAAGGTATTTGAAATACGACCTTAAAATGGCTCAAGTCAATATGGAAGAGATAGAAACATTCAGTTAAAACGTATAAACACGTATAATAATCACTGGCGCATACGATTATACTCTTGTTACTCTCGAAATAAATGACTAATTTTGTATCGTCAAGAGTGACAAGAAATAAGGAAGTGCCTCTAATTCGATAAATCGCCAATCTATCAGTATCAACGAGGCGCAGTTGAACAGCTCATACACGTGGGCTGCTCTCTGTGCGTTGATACAGGCGTTTGGCGATGCCTTCGAGTTAGCATGGGAGCAGTCCACTTTTCTATGTATAATCCACCGTGTTCTGACTGCGGCACATACAACTCGAAATTCGCCAAGTGATTAATTACTCACGCTATTATCTCGGTGGTGACTTGACATTGCCACGCCCCATTCGCACCTATTTTGACTATGGAGCGCATGAATGGAAGGATATTACTCCAAGGCAGAAACTGCTTGACATAGGTTATCTGACAACTATGGGGTATAATTTCCTTCAAGACATTCAGCATATACTGAAAACCCATCCTTACATATCGGAAAGTGAAGTCAAATATTCTATTGCATTGCTTATGGCAGAACTTTCAGGAAGGACAGTCGAAGACATAACCGACAGATACGAGAATGTTACACTCAAAAAGATGCTTGATGATTTTAAAGACTTCGTTATCAATCAATACATTCTGCCCTATGACGGTTCAGACCACTATCTGATTGATTGGATTGTCGGTGCTAAAGATGATGATATTCTTAAAGCCAATCATTGGAATACAGTGGCAGACGAATGTCACGGTAACGAAGCGTTGTTCAGCAAAGACAACGAATACATATACCCTGGCGACGAAGCATCTATTGAAAAATATAATGCGTCTGCCACGGATGAAACACGGTTTAGGCTGAATACAATACCTTATCCGTTCCAAGGCAACCCCTTGACAGCAAAGGTCATTATATTAAGCCTTAATGCGGGATATGTGACGAGAGTAAACGACTACTTTGCAAAGATATTGCAGCATTTCCCTCAATTAGCCGAAGGCGTCATGTGCTTTATGCGTGATAACTTGCGATTGCAAGTAGAAGAGTTTATGCCAGAGGTGCGATATGCAATGGAAAGACACCCAAACTACCAAGACGCTTATAATATGCTTGGCGATTGGTATTGGTATGACATTCTTTCCAAGTGGGAAAAAGAGGGTCTGACATCAGAAGATATTTTTTCCAATGTGGCTCTTATCCAATACATCCCATACGCTTCGGAGAAGGCTAAAGACCTCCCAAAAGATTGCACACTTCCCTCTCAGATATTTGCCCAAAAGTTGGTAAGGCATATTGCAAATACTAAAGACACCCTCTTTGTCGTTCCACGAGCTGTCAAGAAGTGGAATGGACTGCTTGGAGCGACTTGGCAGAAACTTGAAGAAGAAGGGCGTATCATAATAGGCAAAAACCCACTGAACCAGCATCTATCCTCCAACAACCTCGGAGAAGAACAGTATAGGAAAATAATCAATCATTTAAAATGAAATTTACTGATATAAGAAGATTATCGTTGTTACTGTGCCTCATTATCGGCATGATAGGCCAACTATATTCTAAATCGTTGTCAGGACAAAGCAAAACCTCTCGCCAAATAATTGTGCAGAAGATTGAAGAGAAAGAGGCTGAAACGGATATTCTTAAAGGTGACTATCATATCATAAATTCTGAAAAATCATCACCTATTGAGGAATTTATGAAGAAGTCGAATTATTGTGAGATTGGGGAAGAATATATGCTCATCCCAAATTGCGCTACTGAATTGTCTGAGGACGGAACTATGCCAATTAATGAAATCCCAATAGGCAAATTATATTCCTTGCTTAATAAGGATGTATTAGAATACTACAATTGGCTAAAAGAAGAATACAATACCCCTTTAAAGGTCAAGAGATATAAAGAAAGTGCCGATTATAAATATCAAGTCTCAGAAATCCAACAAGAAGCCAACTGCGCGCTTGGAACGACTTATTATTTAATCCGTAGTATTTCATCAGATGAAAACTATAATTTGGATAGTCGTTCATTTACAATCCAACTTCCAAACGCCTTGCATGGGTATGATTTATATCTGAAAAGAGAGGACTGTCATTTCAAGACTTTTGATTTCAGAACCACATCAATTGATGAAGACATTGCATATAAAATTGAAACCAATCCTTGTAATATCTACATCTTTGTTAGATTGACAGGAGAAACCCGTATTCATGGGGTTAGCAAACAATCGATTTGTGAACCTACAAAAGTCATTATTGCTAATAATGACAGCGGCGAGATTTATTATGAGTATGACCCTCAGAAAAAGCCATTACAAACTCCACCAAATAAGGAAACAGAAACATCAGAAAACAAATCAAAGACTGACAATACAAACACCACCGAAAGGGTTCATGTGGTTTCTGAAACGATGCCCGAATTTCCTGGCGGTCAATATGCGCTTTTCAAATTCATCAGCAAGAATTTGAACTACCCAAAGGACGCAAAGAAAAAAGGAATTCAAGGAAAAGTAATGGTTCAATTCATAGTCGAAAAAGACGGAACTATTGGGAATATCAGGATTTATAAAGGTATTTCACCAGAACTTGACAAAGAAGCCATACGTGTATTCAGTTTACCCACGATGCCTAAATGGAAGCCTGGAACGAGCGATGGGGTGGCAGTGCGTGTAAGATATTCTGTTCCAATAATATTCAAACTTGATTAACGACCTCCAAAATAACCCTCCAACGCGACGCTATTGTTATACTAATGTCATTTTGAGTCACAGAAATTGGTGAAATCGAAAGTATATATTAGTTGCAAACGGTCATAAATGCAAATACCGCAAGAACTTTGCAGGACAAACGACTGAATACATCTATGTGCAAATAAAAAGCGAATACCATTGTTAAATTCACATAAATTGTGTTATATATTGTGAAATAGCACCAAATTACTTCAACTTCCGCGCTATTATATAAGAAAGAACGCCAATGTCGGCTTTCTTAAAAAAACAGAATTATGACCGATAAAACGTCATTAACAATACCATTAATTGAGTTTTTCAAAGCAGGAGGAACTCTAAAAAACTGTAAGCCTATAACAAAAAAGCGGTATATTGCATACCCCGAAGAAACAAACGATGAGGTTAATAAATTCAAGTGGCAAGTTGTAGAAGAATTGTATCTCCCTAATCCGAGAGGCACACATAACTTTCGTGTCGCTATTGAAGAAAAATGTCAAACAAGACGGCTAAAGGTTGAAGGCAGTATTAGAAAATGGATATATGGCAAAACATCGTTGGAAGATACTTCCCGAAACCAAATACCAATATTCGTAAAAGAGTTGGCTGATAGTTTATGTCTTTCAGAAGAATTTGTTTGGAATAAACTAAAAATTTCCAATACGGAACTTGGATACAATTTTACTACAAATCTGTATTGGAAAGACATTGTAAGGCATTGCGTACAATATGGGCGCACTAAAGATAGGATTGATTATGATGATAAAAACGACTGCTTATATTGGAACGGTGATGACAAAAGTTTGAAGATGTATAATAAAAGCAAAGAAATGCCTGCTAATATCAATAATCGGACTCGAAAAAGCGAGGCTGAGAAAATCGTGTCAAGTTTGGCTAAAATAGGTCAAACTCTTTGTAGAATTGAAGTGACATTAGATGACAAAAATTCGTTTAAGAAATACGGATTATCTGAAATCCGCACTTTGCGTGACATTTATGAAAATTGGGATAAGCTGCATGCTCTTTTGGTAAAAGAGATTGCCAAAATTAGAATAGAAAGCAAAGTCCATATATCAGAGCGTATGACTCCTCGACAGCAAGAAATAGCAAAGCTCATTAACTCCTCTCCGAGTTTTGATATTGCTGCGGAGAAAATATCAAAGATGTATTATCATTCCGAAAAAAACCGCGCAAAAAGAGAAATGTTCGCAGTTATGAGCAACTACTCCTCACCCAAACATTGTTCAATACGTACATTCCGTAAAGCGATAGCAAAACGACTTATTTTCATAGACCGAAACAGAGAAAAACTTCCGTTAAGCGACTTGTTCCATATTCTTTGGAGAACTTCAAAAGGAATGAAACTGAAATTAAGAACCGTATAATAAAGAGGAATTAATTAAGATAAAGATAACCTATAATATTGTAAATTAGAGAATAATGCTAAATAGATAATTGGATTACAACCTGCTTGTAATAACAGCACTTATTGCATATATGACCATATTGCAAATAATATCATTGAATGAATCTTGTTTTGCCTATTGGCTGGCAATGGTAAATAGAGGGATTGCACGTGCAATCCCTCATTACTTTAACCTATCGGGTAACTAAACTCTCTGATTATACATTTGACCGAAGAAAGATTACAAAGATGTCATTTAGCCGTTTTTAGGCATTGTAGCAGCGTTTTTAATCTCCGAGCGATAACTTATACCTTTCGGCATCTAAAGTGGCTTAAAACGCTTGCTATGCGCCTTTACGACGCTTCCTACTTGTGCATTCAGTTCAGTCGCCCTTATCTAAGTTTCTTCCATTCAGATTATTGACATACTTCTTAATGCCACAATATCCTGAAATTTCAGCCCTATATGCGCCCCTCTTTTTTATGCAAAAACATAATCATATAAATTTCAGATGATTATTGTTTTAGTTTGAAGTTTACTAAAATATTCCCGTTGGCGGAATATTTTTAATTCAAAGCTGAAACAATACGGTGGTAAAATCATTCGGTTGTGAATTTTAACATAATCACCTTCATAATCGGCAATGGGCTTTATCATAGACCTTGGCAATGCAATGTGGAAGAAATATATTGTTTTTCGGAAACTAAACGGCAATTGCAGGCGTTATTCAATAAAACGAAACTGAAAAATCCATAAATCAGAAACTAACACCCAAAACTTAATTGTAGTATGAAGAATCTTGATATTGTACTTGCTGTGATAGGCGGTGCTCTGGTCGGAGCTTCGCTGGGCTTGCTTTTCGCACCTGAAAAAGGCGAAGATGTGCGTGGCGAAATAGCAAAATATCTAAAATCAAAAGGTATCACCCTCAAAAAGAACAAACTTGACCGTCTGGTTGAGGAACTGAAAGAGGAAGTAGCCGAAGCGGCCGTTGAGAAATAAACAGTACGAACAACAAAAAAACAACAACTGAAAATGAGAAGTCTGAATCTGCTTTACGCTTTTCTTGGTGGAGCCATCGTGGGTGCGGGAGCCGCCCTGCTTTTTGCCCCGGAGAAAGGCGATGAATTACGTGGCGAAATCAAGGAACTCCTTAAAAAATACGGCATCTGCAAATGTACCAAGCAGGAGGAGATAGAGGAGCTTGTTGACGAAATCGCTGCCGAGATCAAGAAATAACGTATCGGCATAGCACCACGGCCTTGGGCCGGGTGCACAAATAGCCAGAGGCCGGGATGCGCCTGAGAACCACCCGGCCTTTTTGTTGTAACAATATCTCATTGTCACTTATACCCTAATTCATCAGAATGAAATCATCGGGAACGTTTACAACTATCAAGGATCTGATTTTACGTCTGGCATCGCTGTATATAGAGAATGCCAAGCTGAACATTGCCGAGAAGCTTACTCTTGTGCTTTCTGCCGCACTGTTGCTTATAGTGGCACTTGTGCTCGGAATATTTGCACTGGCATTTTTCACCGGAGCGGCACTTGAGGCGCTCGAGCTTGTGATGGATCCGTGGTTATCCTATCTTATTATGGGGTGCATTTTCGTCGGGTTGATAATAGTCGCGGTTGTGTTGCGCAAAACGCTCTTTGTTAATCCGATTGCACGTTATTTAAGTAAAGTGATATTTGATGAACCGGCATGATTGCCGATGAAATCGGTATTCCTGTGTCAATATTATTCATATGACAATGACTGACAGAGACAAAAAAATTCAACACGAGCACTCACATCCGGCTTCTGCCGACACGGGTGGAAGACTGGATTCCGGGAAAGGCATGCTTGATACGCTTGAAGGGAAATCGAATTTCAAGGGGTACACGCTTGATGAGCTACGCTACAGGCTGGTGGTAAACCGCCTGAAAATAACAGTAACTCACGATAAACTGATGTTGATGACTTCGCCTAAAATGCAGAAAAGCGCCAATTCCATATCGGAATACGTAAGCGGATTCAATGCTTTTTTCAAATATGTGGATATTGCGATGGTGGCGTATGCCATCACCAGGCGAGTGGCTTCGGCAGTGCGTTTCTTCCTGCCAAAGCGTAAAAAGTAGTGGACGGATTGCGCTAAAAGCGTGGAATTTCGTTAAATTTGTCGGGTAAAACGAAACCAAGCCGACAATGAACAACTATATTGAGGCCAGGATAGAACTTGGCTATGTGGATGCCAATGCATGTTGTGAGCCGGATTTGACCACGGCCTCCGACATGCTTTCGGCGTTTTTAGGAGAAATCGGGTTCGAGAGCTTTGTATTTGAGAACAATGTGCTCACTGCCTATGTGAGGTCGGAGGCGTTCTCTTCTGAAGCTTTTGCCGAGGTTCTTGACCAACTGCCATTGCCGCAGGTCACATTGAGTGCTGAAACAGAGGAGATAGAGGGCCGCGATTGGAATCACGAATGGGAAAAGAATTATTTCCAGCCTATAGTGGTGGCTGACAGATGTGTGATACACAGCACGTTCCATACTGATTATCCGAAATGCGAATATGACATAGTGATTGACCCCAAGATGGCTTTCGGCACGGGGCACCATGCCACAACTTCACAGATTATCGCGCAGTTGCTCGAATTGGACCTGATCGGTAAAGCTGTGGTGGACATGGGCACCGGTACCGGTATCCTCGCCATCCTCGCAGCCATGCGAGGCGCTGCGCCTGTTGTGGCCATAGAGATTGATCCGGCGGCTGAGGTTAATGCGCGTGAGAATATGATGCTTAACCATCAGGCCCAAATTGATCTCCGGTTGGGCGATGCTACGATGCTTGAGGGTTGCCGGGCGGACGTGTTTATTGCGAACATCAACCGCAACATCATTCTAAATGATCTGGAGGCTTATGCAGCTACGTTGAATCGTGACGCAATCATGATTCTCAGTGGCTTTTATGAAAGCGATATCCCGATGCTGGAGGCGCGTGCAGCCGCATTCGGGCTTGAATATGTGCGTCATACCACGCAGGGCGACAATTGGGCTTGCCTTGTTTTAAGAAAGATGGATTAATATTTTATACTGCAGATCCAGCATATGTCTATCTCTTATAAATACAGCAGAATCGCCGGTCTGATAGGTTGGATGTTCATAATGGCAAGCATCACCTTTCAGGCATGGTGTGCCGACCCCGCCGTGAATCCGGATTCCATGAACGAAACCTCTTCGCAGACTGTGACACCAGTGCTTCGTTCGCCGGGCCACTTTACATGGGGCGTGGACATCTCGAGCGGTGTCGACCTCACGGAAAACGATATGACAATGTTCTCGTTGGGCGCAGGTTTCGGATACAGGGGAGGATGGTTGCAGTTTGCCGGCGTGGGAGCCTCAATCATATCGATGATGAACAATTCATCGCGCTGTTATCCGGTGTATGCTGTGGTGCGGACTTCGTTTTCTTCCCGTCCGCAACTGTGCTTTATGGAGTTAAGAGGTGGAGTATCGTTCAATTCCATTCTTGAAAGTAAATCGCAGTCAGGAGCCTATGTCTCCGCCGGATGCGGCATAACGTTGGCCCGCAGCCGTTCTTTCTCGTCGTATATTATGGTGAGGGGTGTGGTCATGCCTGTCAAAGGTGTCTTTGAGGATGAGGCTATGAACTTCCGTTATACTTTGGGTTTTGCATGCATTGGACTGGGAATCGCTTTCTGATGGCCGACAGTATGATTTTAATAAGTTTTCGACAGCATAACATTGATTTTAACAATGGGGACATCTGCATTTGAGGAAGAACTGGCAAGGTTGGAGGCGGGTGAGAAATATTTTGCCATGCATCCCGGTTTTGGCACTATATTGAAGAGGGTACATGCAAAAGTGCATGAAATCAATACCATGCAAATTGACGATATGGAGAAAGTGGCCGACCTGTGGCGGCCTCTTCTTGGTCATTGCGGGCGTGATTTTCACGTGAACAGGCCGTTCCGTTTCGATTTCGGCAGTCATATAAGCATCGGTGACAATGTTTTTGTCAATTTTAATCTCACCATTCTTGACGAGGGGAAGGTTTCCATAGGCAACAATGTGTTCATCGGACCGAATGTAAGCATTTTCACTGCCTGCCATCCTCTTGATCCTGAAGAACGGAATAGCGGCGTTCAATGGGCTTTGCCTGTAACCATCGGCAATGATGTCTGGATAGGGGGAGATGTGACTATCCTGCCCGGGGTCAAAATCGGTGCAGGAGCAACAGTTGGCGCCGGCTCTGTGGTTACGAAGGATGTACCGCCGCGTTGTGTAGTGGCAGGCAATCCGGCAAAAATTATCAAGCGGCTGTGATTGCAAAGTAATTCTAAAGAACGTTATCGCTGACATTCGGAATCCCCAATAATTAATTCCAGTAATGAAAATCGGTGATGCGGACGTAACATCCACATCACCGTTTTTTTAGGGAAGTATTGTTGTAGACGGAATGATGTTATTCTCAGAACTTGAAGAATTCCTTGGCATTCCCGTAGGCAACTTTCGCCACTATTTCATTGCCGATAAAGTCAATCTCGGAAGCGGGCAGCAATCCTTGTTCGATGTCGTTGCCGATGAGGTTGCAGAGTGTGCGTCTGAAATACTCATGACGAGGATATGAAAGGAATGAACGGGAGTCGGTGAGCATTCCGACAAAACGGCTCAGCAGGCTGAGATTCGACAGGGCGGTGAGCTGACGTTCCATACCGTCCTTCTGGTCAAGGAACCACCATCCGGAACCGAACTGTATTTTGCCTGCGCCGTAACGTCCGTCCTGAAAGTTCCCTATCATGGTTGCCACAAGTTCGTTGTCACGCGGATTGAGGTTATAAATGATTGTGCGTGGCAACTTGTCCTGACTGGCAAGACGGTCAAGGAAACGGCTCATGTTTTCGCCTACAGTGAAATCTCCGATTGAATCGAACCCTGTGTCCGGTCCGAGCAGCTTCATCATCCTGGAATTGTTGTTGCGTAAAGCTCCATAGTGGAACTGTTGTGTCCAGTCGGATTCATGGTCCATAATGGCGAACTCAACAAGCATGGCCGATTTGAATCTGGATATTTCGCCATCGGTCAGCATTTGTCCGGACATTACTTTTTTGAACGCCGCGTCAACTTCTTCCGGGGTATAATTGTCGGCATAGAACCCCCCGATGCCGTGGTCGCTCAGACGGCAGCCTACCGATGCGAAAAAGTCGTGCCTTTTCTGCAATGCGGCTATAAGGTCTGTAAATCCGTTGATTTCCATGTCTGCCGCTTCTGCAAGCTTATGTATGTAGGCTTGGTAGTCAGCAGGATTCTCAACGGCCATCGCCTTGTCTGGGCGCCATGTAGGGAGCATCTTGACCTTAAATCCGTCTTTTTTCGCTTTGATATGGTGTTCGAGTGTGTCCACCGGATCGTCGGTGGTGCATACGGCCTCCACATTGTAATGCATCATAAGTCCGCGTGCCGACCGCTCAGGCTGTTGCAGCATGGCGGAACAATGGTCGTATATTTCACGTGCGGTGGCAGGAGAGAGGAGTTTCTCAACGCCGAAAGCCGTTTTAAGTTCGAGATGGGTCCAGTGATACAAAGGGTTGCGCATAGTGTACGGTACAGTCTGCGCCCATTTCTCAAATTTTTCCCAGTCGGAGGTGTCTTTTCCGGTAATGAACCGCTCCTCAATGCCGTTTGTACGCATGGCGCGCCATTTATAATGGTCGCCTTCCAGCCATATTTTGCTGAGGTTAGGGAACACGTGGTTGTCGGCCACATACGATGGGTCGAGGTGGCAATGATAGTCGATAATCGGTTGTTTTGCCGCGTAGTCATGATACAGACGCTGAGCAGTAGGCGTTTGTAGCAGGAAATTTTCGTCGTTGAAGTTTTTCATCTGGTGAACATTAAAGGAAATGGTCGACAAATATAGCGATATTCGTTGAAAACGGAAAGCGAAAGGCGGCTGTAGGGTAGGTGGTTCAGCTGTAAACAGATTTACCCGGGTGGAATACACACTTCATACCACATGCGGCATCAACGGAAAGCTGTTGACCATAGCATTAATGTGTTTTCATATGGGACGTTTTCATAATAATAATTTTAAAAAAGTTGCAGAAGTGCATGAAAAATGATGCCCAATCGATTAAAAATAGTTATATTTGTGAATGTTTATCCTGCGGTATTTTCCGCAACAGGATTTGTAAACCGTCATTAGCATGAAAATCATACATCCCCGCATATTTTTTATCTGTATCATTCTGGCTGTAGCTGCAAATGTGACGAAAGCTACGGTGCTACGTCAGGATGAGATAGCCGACAGCCTTACCTTGCGCCTTGAACGGACCACTACGGCTGCCGACAGTATCGCGATTCTGACAGATCTGGTGGACCTGCGTCCTAAGGTCATGCGCGATTCGCTTTGCCGGATGATTGTGCATGCCTCGCTGATATCCGGCAATCACGCAGCAGGCCTTGACGCATTGCGCAATATGGCCAATGTGCATCTGCGCAGCGACTCTCTGCTTGCGGGCGACCTGGAACTGGCGAAACTTTTTCCTGAGTCGGATGATAAGGCTGAGACCATTACTTTTATCCGTATGATCCGGAATCTGAACAATGTGCGTTATTGCACGCCGAAACAGAAGGAGGAAATGTTCCGGACACTTTTACGGGAAGCAAATGTGGGGCCGGGCAACAATGTTTATGACAACATCGTGATGCTTCACGCACTCAGTTTGTTCATTGGAGAAATCTCTCAGGGTGAGTTGCTGTCGAAGTATCTTGATCAGCTGGGCAGCCTGATTGAAGGCTTGCGCCCGGAGGCGTATGCATTGCGCAATTGCTACTATGTGCAGGCTGCATTGGCATACGCTGACAATGAGGAGTATAAAAAGTCGATAGACGTGGATACCCGTCTGCTCGGCGTAATAGCTGACATGGAAAAGGGAAGTGTGGGTGCGCGACGCAAATACAGGGATTACAGCGGCAACAAATATGTGGTCTATACACGTTTGCTGTCCAATTATCCGCTTCTGACGAATGAGGAGGTGGAGCGCTATTACAAGGGGGCGATGACAATGGTGCAGACCGATTCATTGTCGGCTACGACGAACCGTGTGTCGATGCGTCCGCAGATCTATTATGCAATGGCGCATAAGGATTACCGTCAGGCGGTGGACCTTCTGAAAAAATATATCGATTATCCTTACAACGCCCAGACTCGCAGGCTGCTGTTAAAGCTGATGATTGAAGCCGCTGATGCCACTGACGATAACGAAGCTCTTCTTTATGCATCGCGGCAGTATAATGAGATTCTGGAAGAAACGCTTGAACAGCGCAATCAGGAAAAATACCGTGAGTTGCAGATTGTGTACGACATAAACAAGATGAAGGCCGATCATACCCGTGCCTCGATTGAAATGCAGCACAAAATGACTGTGGTGGCATGGTCGGCAGCCGCCATACTTCTGATTCTGCTGGTGGTGTCGCTGACGTTGTGGGTACATTCCAAAAAGCTTGCCCGCAATCTTGCCGGCACCAATGATGCCCTTCGCGATGAGAGTGCGAACCTGCGTAATTCTCAGGCTGATCTTGTGGAGGCCCGCGACGAGGCTCAGATGGCAAACCGTGTAAAATCAGACTTCATAAAGAATATGAGCGGCGAAGTGGCAGTGCCGTTGCACACCATTGTGGAGTATACCAATCTGATTGTCGATTGTTCGGATGCCGGCATGAAACCGTACCTCAAACGTTTTGCCAATCTGGTAACACTGAACGCGGAGCTGTTGAATACGATTGTCAACGATGTGCTGAATCTATCGGAAATAGATTCCAATACGATGAGTGTCAGCTTTAAACGCGAAGTTTTGCAGCCTCTGTGCAAGGTTGCGGTTGAAAGCGTGCGCCATAAGGTGAATAAAAACGTCCACCTGCAACTCGCCGACGGGTTGCCCGAGCTGTCGCTGCGTACGGATTCGCGGCGACTGATGCAGATATTGGTGCAGTTGCTGTCGAATGCATCCAAGTTTACCTCACAAGGAAGCATCACTGTCGGTTATGATGTAGACGAGGAGGCGCAGATAGTCAATATATATGTAACCGATACGGGCATTGGCATTTCGCCCGACAAAGCGGATGTCATATTCGAGAGATTTGTAAAGCTCGACCGTTCATCGCAGGGCGTCGGCATCGGATTGCCCATAGCACGGCATATCGCAAGGATGCTCGGTGGAGATGTCACGCTTGACACCGGCTACACGGGGGGCGCCCGATTCGTAATCAGTCTGCCTGTCGACTGAAATGCAGCTTTATTTGTAGGACTCCGGTGAACGGCGCCCCCGATTTTCGCCGCCGGATAATTCTGTCCGGGGTGCTATAGATTGATTGAATCTGAGAACAGCGTGCGGTTACGCAACGAGCGGCCAAGGGTAATCTCATCGGTGTATTCAATTTCATTGCCCACCGCTACACCGCGTGCGAGTTGCGTTATTTTTATGCCATACGGTTCGAGACGCTTATAGATGTAATAATCGGTGGTGTCGCCTTCCATGGTGGCTCCGAGCGCGAGAATCACCTCCTTTAATTTCCCGGATGCGGCGCGGACAACAAGTGAATCGATCTGCAGCTTGTCCGGACCGATGCCGTCGATGGGGGAGATGACCCCTCCGAGCACATGGTACAGCCCGCGGTATGACCCTGTGCGTTCGAATATAATCACATCCTTTACATTCTCGACTACGCAGACTGTTGTCTCGTCACGGCGCGGGTCTGAGCAGATGGCACATGTCTCGGTCTCGGATATGTTGTGACACACGGAACAGTATTTTATCCCTTTCCGCATGTTGATTATGGCCTCGCCCAGATTTACGGATGTCGCCACATCCTCGCGCAACAGATGCAAGGCAAGTCGGAGGGCTGTTTTCCGGCCGATTCCCGGCAGGTGTGATATTTCGTTGACGGCGTTTTCAAGCAGTATCGAGTCGAATTCCTGAATCATAGAGTCAAATATGAAATCTGCATCAAAATTACGGATTTTCCGTCTATTTGGGATGGGTTTAACCGTGTTTTAACCAAAGTTTCCATCCCGTTGCATCCCAATAATGGTTTTCATATTAGGTTTATGGCGCATCATGCATTGCATTTTCAGCATAATTTAGCTAAATTTGCAGCCGAAATTCCGGTCTCTGTCCGGGCGGATAAACCGCGCTGATGTAGAGTCATGTGGAAAATTCAATGAAAGAAAAATGGAAATAATCAGAACCGTCGACCGGCTTCGTAAAGCAGTGGCGGAAGCCCGTGCAGAAGGTAAAACCATAGGACTTGTGCCCACTATGGGCGCGTTGCATGACGGTCACATGTCGTTGATGCGCCGTGCACGCGGTGAGAATGACGTTGTTGTGGCCAGCGTTTTTGTAAATCCCACACAATTCAACAACAAGGAAGACCTTGCCACATATCCCCGTACCGAGGAGGCTGACTGTGAGAAGCTTGAGGCAGCAGGAGTGGATATCGCCTTCATCCCTTCGGTTGAAGAGGTGTATCCGGAGCCGGATACGAGGCAGTTTGCACTTGGCGCCGTGGCCGAGACAATGGAAGGCGCCATGCGTCCGGGGCATTTCAACGGCGTGGCCCAGGTGGTGAGCAAGCTGTTTGCCATGGTTGAGCCTACACGAGCCTATTTCGGTGAAAAGGATTTCCAGCAGATTGCCGTCATACGGAAGATGGTTCAGCTCGAGGGCTTTGATATCGAGATTGTGGATTGCCCGATATGCAGGGAATCCGACGGTCTTGCCATGAGCAGCCGCAACACCCGTCTCACTCCTGAGCAGCGTGAGGTAGCGCCGGTTATCCACCGTGTGCTGAGCAGCAGCGTTGACTGGGCCAAAGACCATACTCTTGCCGAGACCAAACGATATGTAATCGAGGAAATCAACTCCTTCCCCCATATGGAGGTGGAATATTATGAGATTGTCGATCCTCTGACCATGCAGCCCCTTGAATCCTGGGATTCCCCGTGCAACGGGCGTCCTGTCGGTTGTGTGACGGCGTACTGCGGTAAAGTGCGTCTGATTGATAATATCAGATACTGAATTTAATACATATAAGCGGCCACAACGGCTGTAACTTTTAAACACAATTCCACCGGCGTTATGATGCAGGTTGAAGTATTGAAATCGAAAATCCATCGTGTCACGGTAACTGAGGCACGACTTGATTATATAGGTAGTATAACCATTGACGAGGATCTGATGGATGCCGCCAATATCATTGCCGGCGAGCATGTCTATATCGTTGACAACAACAACGGCGAGCGTCTTGAGACCTACGTCATCCCCGGTGAGCGCGGTTCCGGCGTAATCTGTCTGAACGGCGCGGCAGCACGCAAAGTGCTCCCCGGCGATATAGTCATTATCATGTCCTACGGTCTTATGCCGTTTGAGGAGGCAAAGACATTCTGTCCGAAGGTTATATTCCCAGACACAGCCACCAACCGTCTGGTGTGAGATGGTGGCCAACGTTTTCTTATCTCATTAATCATCCCCCAAAATCTAACAGAATAATCACATGTTTGAGAACCTGAGCGAGAAACTTGAGCGCAGTTTTAAAATTCTCAAGGGACAAGGCAAGATCACCGAAATCAATGTTGCGGAGACACTGAAAGATGTGCGCCGTGCACTGCTTGACGCCGACGTCAACTACAAGGTGGCGAAAACATTCACCGATACAGTAAAACAGAAAGCTTTAGGACAGAATGTAATCAATGCCATCAAGCCGCAGGAACTGATGGTGAAGATTGTCCATGATGAGCTCGCTACCCTGATGGGCGGTGACACGGCTCAGGTGAACTTGTCGGGCAATCCTACCGTGATTCTCATGTCGGGTCTGCAGGGTTCCGGTAAGACCACGTTCTCCGGAAAGCTTGCCAAAAAGCTCAAAAGTGAAAAGGGGAAGCGGCCTCTGCTGGTGGCCTGCGACGTGTATCGTCCGGCCGCTATCGACCAGCTTAAGGTGCTGGCCGGTCAGATCGAGGTCCCGGTCTATACCGAGGACGGGAACAAGAACCCGGTGGAGATTGCGAAAAACGCCATATCATATGCCAAAGAGCACCATCTGGATCTGGTGATTGTCGATACTGCCGGACGTCTGGCTGTCGACGAACAGATGATGGATGAGATCGAGGCCATAAAGAAAGCCATCAAACCGCAGGAAACCCTCTTCGTCGTCGATTCGATGACCGGTCAGGATGCGGTCAACACCGCCAAGGAGTTTAATGACCGACTGGATTTCGACGGCGTTGTGCTCACCAAGCTTGACGGTGATACACGAGGCGGTGCGGCCCTTTCAATCCGTACGGTTGTCACCAAGCCCATCAAATTTGTGGGTACCGGCGAGAAGCTTGATGCCATCGACCTGTTCCATCCCTCGCGTATGGCCGACCGTATTCTCGGCATGGGCGACATTGTGTCGCTCGTTGAAAAGGCACAGCAGCAGTTTGATGAGAAGAAAGCTCGTGAGCTTCAGCGTAAGATTGCCAAGAATGAGTTCAACTTCAACGACTTCCTGGGGCAGATCCAGCAGATTAAGAAGATGGGTAACCTGAAAGATCTGGCTGCCATGATTCCGGGCGTGGGTAAAGCGCTCAAGGATGTTGAGATTGACGACAATGCTTTCAAGGGCATCGAGGCAATAATCAGTTCGATGACCGAAAAAGAGCGTGTGAACCCCTCGATAATCAATGGCTCACGCCGTCGTCGCATCGCCGCAGGCTCAGGAACTTCGCTGCAGGAGGTAAACCGTCTGCTCACTCAGTTTGAACAGACCCGCAAGGTGATGAAGGCAGCCACATCGATGAAGAATCCCATGCAGATGATGCGCAATATGCGCCGTCGCTGAGGCAGGCAACGCTTTGCTTCAAGATATATTTCGATAGACTTAACTTATTTCTAATATAGCAACAATATGGAACTGATCGACGGAAAAAAAGTCGCAGCTGAAATCAAGCAGGAAATTGCTGCTGAGGTGAACCGGATGATTGCCGACGGCAAACGCCGTCCGCATCTTGCCGCCATTCTTGTAGGACACGACGGCGGAAGCGAGACATATGTGGCAAACAAGGTGAAAGCCTGCGAGGAATGCGGTTTTACATCGACACTGATCCGGTTTGAGGATGATGTGACCGAAGAGACCCTCCTTGCCGAGATTGAGAAGCTCAACAACAATCCGGAGGTCGACGGTTTCATAGTGCAGCTTCCGCTGCCGAAACATATCTCCGAGCAGCGGCTTATCGAGGCCATCGATTACCACAAGGATGTCGATGGTTTCCATCCGATTAATGTCGGTCGTCAGTCAATCGGGTTGCCATGTTTCCGCAGTGCCACACCTGCCGGCATAATGACGCTGCTTGAACGCTACGGCATTGTGACTTCCGGCGCTAATTGTGTTGTTCTCGGCCGCAGTAACATCGTTGGCAAGCCTGTGGCATCTCTGTTGATGCAGAAGGCGAATCCCGGCAATGCCACGGTGACCGTATGTCACCGCGACACAAAGAACCTCAAGGAGATATGCCGCAATGCCGACATCCTGATCGCTGCAATGGGGCGCCCGAATTCGGTAACTGCAGATATGGTGAAGGATGGTGCCGTGATAGTGGATGTGGGCACTACGCGTGTGCCCGACGCATCGCGCAAAAGCGGTTTCCGTCTTTGCGGCGATGTCGATTTCGAGGCTGTGGCACCTAAATGCTCGTACATCACCCCAGTTCCCGGTGGGGTAGGGCCTATGACCATCGTTTCGCTGATGCTCAATACTCTGCTGGCCGCCAAACATGAGGTGTATGCCTGAGGCACTGCATATGAATCCTTTCTCTCCGTTTGAATCATCTTTCCGGCAATGAACGAGGCTATTCTGGCTATAGTGCTGAAACTGACATTGGCGCTTACCGCCGATGCGGAGGCTACACTGATTTTTGCCGGGGATGCCATGATGCATCAGGCGCAGATAGATGCCGCCAGAACCTCGACAGGAGGGTATGATTATTCCGGATGTTTCGTCCCTGTGCGTCACATTGTGGAGGATGCCGATTATGCAGTGGTGAATCTCGAGACACCGTTGGGGAAGAATCGGTTTACAGGCTATCCCTGCTTCAATGCTCCGGTAAGTTATGCCGAAGCCCTGAAGGAGGCGGGGTTCGACCTTTTTCTTACGGCCAACAATCATACTCTTGACCGCCGCGACGCCGGTCTTCATCACACTATTACGGCGCTCGACAGTCTTGGCGTGCCGCATATCGGAACGTATCACGATGCATCCAGCCGTCAAAAGAATGTGCCGTTTGTAACCACAATCAAAGGCTTCAAAATCTGTTTCCTGAATTATACTTACGGAACCAACGGCATCCCTGTTCAGAAGGAGGCTGTGGTGGATTATATAGACCGGGATAAGATTGCCGCTGATGTCAAAGCAGCGCGTGAGGCCGGAGCGGAACTGATTGTGTGCTGCATGCATTGGGGCAACGAATACGAGTTGCTCCCGGCATCTTCACAAAAATCACTGGCCGAATTCCTGAAATCACAAGGCGTTGAACTGATCATCGGGGGGCATCCGCATGTGGTGCAGCCTTACCGGATGTTTACCGATACGGTGAGCGGCCGGCGCGGTGCGGTGGTGTATTCGTTAGGTAATTTCATCTCCAATATGAAGACACGTGACACACGCGGAGGTGCCTTGGCCTGCGTGAAACTCCGTCGCGACAGCATCGGGACGGCGGTGGTGGATACAGTGCGCTATGAATTGGTCTATACTGTACCTCCATCCGGCCGCCAACGTAATTTCGTGGTTTATCCTATCGACAGCGTGCCGGCGCAGTGGCGTCAAGGTGCATACGCATTCCGTTCCGCCCTGAAAAAATAGTTTTGAACACCCCCGGCTGAAGTAGAGTCAAGTGGCATAACGCATAACGATTGGTAATGTTGATAATCGAAATGTCATGTCGGTAACTGGGCCGGTCGGGCAGATGCAGTGACAAATATTTTCGCTATATTTGCATGAGAATATGTAACGCTGCCCGCATGGAGGCTGCAATTACAATCATATAACCACTTCCCGACAACAATGCCTTTCCCATCCCAGACTGATAGCCCACAGCGCAACTTCACGCCCAGACAACCGAAAAAAGACTCAATGTACGACACCGGCGGACGCCTTGCCCCACGTGATACTGAGGTGGAAGAGGCTGTGCTGGGTGCGCTCATGCTTGAAAAGGATGCCTATACAACTGTCTGCGACCTGCTGAAACCGGAAAGCTTCTACGACCCGCGTCATCAGTTGATTTATACAGCGATACAGCAGCTTGGTGCAAGTCAGCAGCCTATCGACATGCTAACCGTCACCGAGCGCCTGCGTGCCAACGGTGATCTTGAGAAGGTCGGCGGCCCCATTGTCATATCCCAGCTTACCGCCAAGGTGGCTTCTGGTGCCCACGTGGAGTTTCATGCGCGGATTGTGGCTCAGAAATATCTGGCCCGCGAACTGATAAATTTCGCATCCGACATAGAAGGGAAAGCTTTCGATGAAAGCAATGACGTGGACGATTTGCTGCAGGAGGCTGAAGGGAAACTGTTTGAGATTTCGCAGCGCAACGTCAAAAAGGATGTAACGCAGATTGATCCCGTTGTGGCCCAGGCTATCGAGCAGATTGAAGCCGCGGCAAACAGGGAGAGTGGTCTATCTGGTCTTGAGACCCAGTTCCATGAGCTTGACAAGCTGACATCCGGCTGGCAGAACTCCGACCTCATCATCATTGCCGCCCGTCCGGCCATGGGTAAAACGGCCTTTGTGCTGTCTATGGCAAAGAATATGGCGGTGAATGTGAACACTCCGGTTGCCATTTTCTCGCTTGAAATGAGCAACCTGCAGCTGGTGAACCGTCTTATCAGCAATGTGTGTGAAATCGAGGGTGAGAAAATAAAGAGCGGACGCCTTACCGATGCCGACTGGGACAAGCTGATGAGTGGTGTCAAAGGGCTATATTCCGCACCTCTTTATATAGACGATACGCCTTCGCTGTCGATTTTCGAACTGCGAACCAAGGCTCGTCGTCTGGTACGGGAGCATCAGGTCAAGATTATTATCATTGACTACCTTCAGCTCATGAACGCCTCGGGTATGAAGTTCGGTTCGCGTGAGCAGGAGGTCAGCATGATTTCGCGTTCGCTGAAACAGTTGGCCAAGGAACTTAACATACCTATCATAGCACTTAGTCAGCTCAACCGTTCTGTCGAGACCCGTGGGGCCGACAACCAGAGCAAGCGTCCGCAGCTGAGCGACCTCCGTGAGTCGGGTGCCATCGAGCAGGACGCCGATATCGTATGCTTCATTCACCGTCCGGAATATTATCTGCACAGCGGCGAGGATGCCGAAGGCAACGACATCCGCGGTCTGGCCGAATTCATTGTGGCCAAGCACCGTAGCGGTAAGGTGGATGATGTGAAGATGCGTTTCGTGAGCCGTTTTGCCCGTTTCCAGAATTGGGATGAGAATACACTGACCACACGTCATATAGTGGGTTCACGTCTCAATGGCGCCGGTGACGAGCAGGGTGAAGCCCCCGACCCGTTTGCCGGAGCGCCAGCACCCTTTTCGGGCGGAACCGCCGACCTGACTTCCGATGATGGAGCGCCTCCATTCTAATCACCCTATAATATCTTTAATAACCCATATATCGTCACCGGCTTACATAACCTGCTGCAGAGATGAAGACAATCGACAGAGAAACAGTGCAACGCATTCTCGACACGGCCAACATTGTGGAGGTCGTGAGTGATTTCGTGCATCTGCGCAGGCGTGGTGCGAACTATATCGGGTTGTGTCCGTTCCATAGCGAACGCACCCCTTCGTTCTCTGTGTCGCCCTCGCGTGGCATCTGCAAGTGTTTCAGTTGCGGCAAGGGGGGCAGTCCGGTCAACTTCATCATGGAGCATGAGCAGCTCACCTACTGGGAGGCTCTGAGGTGGCTGGCCAACAAATATCACATAGAGATTCAGGAGCACGACATCACCGACGATGAGCGACGCGAGATGAACGACCGCCAGGGGATGATGGCGGCCAATGATTTCGCTATGGCTCATTTCGAGCACAATATGCAGGACACTGCTGACGGTCGGGAGATAGGATTGGCATATTTCAGGGAACGAGGCATCAACGACTGGGCAATAAAGCGATTCCATCTCGGATATTCGCTTGACAAACGCAATGACCTGCTGAACGCAGCCAAAGAAGCGGGTCTGAATGAAAAATATCTGGTTGATACGGGGCTTTGTATCCGTACGGACCGCGGTGACCTGTATGACCGTTTCAAGGCTAGGGTGATGTATCCCGTATTCACCATCTCCGGCAAGGTGGTGGCCTTCGGTGGCCGTACTTTGCGCAAGGATAAGGAGGTGGCCAAATACGTGAACTCGCCCGAATCACTTATCTACAGCAAAAGCCGTGAGCTTTATGGCCTGTATCAGGCCAAGCAGGCTATTGTGAAAAAAGACAAGTGTATCCTTGTCGAGGGCTACATGGATGTGATCTCCATGCATCAGCAGGGGGTGGAGAATGTAGTGGCCTCTTCGGGAACTTCGCTTACCCAGGGGCAGATACGGTTGATACACCGGTTCACTGAAAATGTCACTGTAATCTACGACAGCGACCCTGCCGGTATAAAGGCATCGCTGCGAGGAATCGACCTGTTACTGGCTGAGGGGCTGAATATCAAGGTGCTCCTTTTGCCTGACGGCGATGACCCGGATTCATTCGCCCAGACACACACTTCCGAACAGGTAGAGGAATATCTGCAGCAGAATGAGGTGGATTTCATCAAGTTCAAGATGGATATTCTGCTGAAGGACTGTGATAACGACCCTGTGAAGCGTTCCAAGGTGCTTGGCAGCATATTGCAGTCGATAGCGAATATCCCTGTGGAGCTTACACGTTCGTTCTATGTGAAGGAATGCGCGTTGAGATTCGGCATTCAGGAGGCTGTTCTTTTGCGGCAGCTGAAAGCCGATATTGCCAAAGTGCGGGAGAATGCGGCAAAAAATGAACAACGCCGGGAAGCTATAGCCTCGATAGGCGATGCTGCAGATGGCAATGCCGACGCACACGCAGATGGCGACACCACAGTGTCGGCGGAAAACGGGAAAGAACAGCAGCCGGAATCAGTTTCCGGTGGCGCGCATGAGGCATCCCCGCATGCCAGCGTGCTTGAGCCTCAGGAAAGGGCATTGTTGCGTCTGGTGGTGAAATACGGCATGCTCCCGTTCTGTGACGCACAGGATGGAGAGGAGGGCGCTCCGATCAATGTGCTTGAATATGTACGGGAGGATCTGGAGGTGGACAACATGTCGTTCTCGAATCCGGTTTTTGCCCGCATATATGCTGCGGCACAGGCTTTGTACGATGAGGAGTGGAGCAGCGCGTATGCCGTGCATTATGAGCAGGCTCTCATGCGTCGTACACAAACCGAGCAAGAGGGGAGAGCACTGTTGCAGAAAACAGCAAAAACAACTGAGGAGATAAACACCGGCGAGATAAAACTGAAAGAGAAGTGTGATGCCCAGTTTGCAGCCGATCTGCAGGAATTCGCCCTTAATTTTCTTGTGCGGAATCTGATTTCGCATCCTGACGACGAGATGCGCAAGGTAGTGACCGACCTCGTGGCGGAGAAACATCAGTTGAGCAAGATATATTACAAGACCACCAAAATTGAAACTGATGTGGACCGCCTCGGCGATCTTGTGCCGAGAGCGCTGATAGCGTTGAAATATGACATGGCGCGTTGTTATGCCGAGGATGTGCGCACCCGTATAAATGATTTGCAGAAGTCGCCGGGCGGCTACGATCTGCAGGAAGTGCTTAAACTTATGGAACAGCAGAAGAAATGGCAGGAATTTTGTGCAAGGCTTGCCACAAGTATCGGTGAACGGGTATACGAACCGTTGCGTTAAAATCGCGTTCAAAAAAGAGATGCCTGTTTGCACTTTTTCCTTATTGCTCCCCAAACCGGTCAGACAATCTTAAAAAAGTTGGGGAATTACATAAAAATTTCAGTATTAATTTGTAAATTTGGCGGAGTTAGCCGTGGCGTGGAGCCTTTTTGAGCCACGCACAGGCTAATCTCTGTAGATATATAACCTTAGATATACCATATTGTATAACTCTATACCATAGAAACATAAACAATCCAAATAAATTTTTAGATTTTATCTAATTATGGCAGATAATAAAGAAAAATTGTTCACGCAGTTTCCACCGGTGAGCTATGACACATGGCGCGCCAAAGTGGATGCGGACCTGAAAGGTGTTCCGTTTGAGAAAAAGCTGGTGTGGCGTACGAACGAAGGTTTCAACGTTCAGCCTATGTATCAGCGTGGCGATATCGCCGATCTGAAAACCACCGATTCTCTCCCCGGTGAATTCCCGTATGTCAGGGGTACACGCACGGACAATAACTGGCTTACACGTCAGGAGATTCTGGCAGCTGATCCGGCCGAGGCCAACAAGCAGGCTCTCGAAGTGCTTGGCAGAGGTGTGAATTCTCTTGGCTTCAAGCTGAAGGAGCCTTCGGTAGAAGCTGTCGCAACACTGATGAAAGGCATCGACCTTGAAGCTGTGGAAATCAACTTCGCTTCATGTCCGCGTAAGGCCATTGACCTTGCAAAGGCTCTGGTGGAATATCTGAAGGAGAATAAGCTCGAGGATAAATTCCACGGTTCGATTGACTTCAATCCGTACAAACGCGCATTCCGTCATGGTGCGGAAGTTGACAATAATGCTATTGTAGCCGATGCCAAGGCGATGCTCGACACTGTGGCCAGCGTGCCCGGTCTCCGTTGCCTTGCTGTTGATTCCGTTGTGTTCAACAACTCCGGTGCATATATTTTCCAGGAACTCGGTTATGCTCTGGCATGGGGTGCCGAATGGCTCACACTCCTTACAGAAGCCGGAGTAGAGGCTTCGGAAGTGGCACGCCGCGTGAAATTCAACATGGGCATCTCCAGCAACTATTTCATGGAGCTGGCCAAATTCCGTGCCGCACGCATGCTGTGGGCTCAGATTGTGGCCCAATACAAGCCTGCCGATCTTGAATCGGCCAAGATGATGGCTCATGCCGAGACATCGCGCTTCAACCAGACCATCTATGACGCCCATGTCAACCTGCTGCGCAGCCAGACCGAGACAATGTCGGCAGCTCTTGCCGGTGTCGACTCCATCACAGTCACTCCGTTTGACGCTCCATACAAGACTCCGGATGAATTCTCGGAACGCATAGCACGCAACCAGCAGCTTCTGCTGAAGGAGGAGAGCCATCTTGACAAGGTGGTTGACCCCGCAGGCGGTTCATATTATGTGGAGACCCTTACAGTGTCCATCGCCAATGAGGCATGGAAACTCTTCCTTGACGTTGAGGAGAAAGGCGGCTTCACCGCTTGTGTTAACTCAGGTGACGTTCAGGCTACGGTAAACGCTTCCTGCGAAAAACGTCATCAGGATATGGCTCGTCGCAAAGAGATTCTGCTCGGAACCAACCAGTTCCCCAATTTCAACGAATTTGCTGCAGAGAAAATACAGAACGACGGTTGCTGCTGCGCCAAAGAGGAATCGCACTCATGCGGATGTGCCGCCGAGGGTGAAGCTACCCGCGCTCTGCGCACCGACCGTCAGGCAAGCGATTTCGAGGCACTCCGTCTTGCAACCGAACATGCATCGAACCGTCCGAAAGTATTCATGCTCACCATCGGTAATCTGGCCATGCGTCTGGCACGTGCCCAGTTCTCCAGCAACTTCTTCGGTTGTGCCGGTTATGAAATCATTGACAACATCGGTTTCAACACCGTGGAGGATGGTATCAACGCAGCTATGGAAAAAGGCGCTGATGTGGTTGTGCTGTGTTCGTCGGACGACGAGTATGCTACTTTCGCTCCCGAGGCATTCAGGATGCTCGACGGCCGTGCAGAGTTTGTAGTGGCCGGTGCTCCCGCTTGCACCGAGGAACTTCAGGCACTCGGCATCCAGAATTTCATTCATGTACGCAGTAATGTGCTTGAAACTCTCCGTCAGTTCAATCAAAGACTTCTTAAAAAGTAAATGCAAAAGCCATGAAACCCGATTTCAAAAATATCAACATCATAGCCGACGCATTTGCAGCGCCGGCAGCAGCCCCTGTGGCAACCGGAGAGGACTGGCTCACCCCTGAACTCATCTCGGTCAAACCCGTATATACCAAATCAGATCTGGAAGGTATGGAGCATCTGGACTATGTGGCCGGTCTGCCTCCGTTCCTCCGTGGCCCGTACAGCGGCATGTATGCCATCCGCCCCTGGACAATTCGTCAGTATGCCGGTTTCTCAACTGCGGCAGAATCCAACGCTTTCTATCGCCGTAACCTTGCTTCCGGTCAGAAAGGCCTTTCGGTGGCATTCGACCTTGCCACACACCGTGGCTACGACGCCGACCATCCCCGTGTGGTAGGCGACGTGGGTAAAGCCGGTGTAAGTATCTGCTCGGTAGAGGATATGAAGGTGCTTTTCGACGGTATCCCCTTGAACAAGATGTCCGTGTCCATGACCATGAACGGTGCCGTTCTTCCCGTGCTGGCTTTCTATATCAACGCCGGTCTGGAGCAGGGTGCCAAACTCGAAGAGATGGCCGGAACAATCCAGAACGACATCCTCAAGGAGTTCATGGTGCGTAACACCTATATATACCCCCCCGAATTCTCGATGCGTATTATCGCCGATATCTTTGAATACACATCGCAGAACATGCCGAAATTCAACTCTATCTCGATTTCGGGCTATCACATGCAGGAGGCCGGTGCTACATGCGACATCGAGCTCGCCTACACTTTGGCCGACGGTCTGGAGTATCTGCGTGCGGGTGTTAATGCAGGTATGGATATCGACTCGTTCGCACCCCGTCTGAGCTTCTTCTGGGCTATCGGTATGAACTTCTTCATGGAGGTGGCCAAGATGCGTGCCGCACGTATGTTGTGGGCAAAGATCGTAAGCCAGTTCAACCCGAAGAATCCGAAGTCGCTGGCTCTGCGTACACACTCCCAGACGTCGGGATGGTCGCTTACTGAGCAGGATCCCTTCAACAACGTGGGCCGTACATGTATCGAGGCTATGGGTGCTGCCCTGGGTCATACACAGAGTCTGCATACCAACGCACTTGACGAGGCAATCGCGCTTCCCACCGACTTCTCTGCCCGTATCGCCCGTAACACCCAGATCTACATTCAGGAAGAGACATACGTCTGCAAGGAGATTGACCCGTGGGCCGGTTCTTACTACGTTGAGTCGCTGACCAACGAGATAGCTCACCGCGCATGGGAGCACATCCAGGAGATTGAAAAACTCGGCGGTATGGCCAAGGCCATCGAGACCGGTCTGCCCAAGCTCCGCATCGAGGAGGCTGCAGCCCGTACTCAGGCCCGTATCGACTCCGGCCGTCAGACTATCGTCGGTATCAACAAATACCGTCTCGACCACGAAGATCCCATCGATATCCTTGAAATCGACAATACCGAGGTGCGCAACGAACAGTGCGCTCGCCTGGAGACATTGCGCAAGGATCGCGACGAGGCTGCCGTGAAGAAGGCACTTGCCGACATCACCGAATGCGTGCGCACCAAGAAGGGCAATCTGCTCGACCTCGCCGTTAAGGCTGCCGGGTTGCGTGCGTCGCTGGGAGAGATTTCCGATGCCTGCGAAGAGGTTGTCGGTCGTTATAAAGCTGTAATCAGAACAATTTCAGGAGTGTATTCAGCAGAAACAAAGAATGATCCCGATTTCCTCAAGGCTCAGCAGTTGACAGAGGAATTCGCAAAACGAGAAGGCCGTCAGCCGCGTATAATGATAGCTAAAATGGGTCAGGACGGTCACGACCGTGGTGCAAAGGTTGTGGCCACAGGTTATGCCGACTGCGGTTTCGACGTCGACATGGGCCCGCTGTTCCAGACCCCGGCCGAGGCCGCCCGTCAGGCCGTTGAGAACGACGTGCATTTCCTTGGCGTGTCGTCGCTGGCAGCCGGTCACAAGACCCTTGTGCCGCAGGTGATCGAGGAACTGAAGAAGCTCGGCCGCGAGGATATCATTGTTGTAGCAGGCGGTGTCATCCCCGCTCAGGATTACGACTTCCTTTATAAGGCCGGCGTGGCTGCCATCTTCGGTCCCGGTACACGGATTCCGTTGGCAGCTATCCGTATGCTTGAAATCTACAATGGTGAGGAATAATTTTAATTATGACCCTCGCTAACTGAAAGTAAATGCAGACGTTGTGCCGATATTCTGAATTTTGACACAACGCCATAACCACTGATAAATGCGGTGCGATTTTTGTGCGCAGGCACAAGAGACGCACCGCATGGTTTATTTACGCGGCATATACCTGCAAATTGATGAAATCATTGTCATGGAGAAATGTCGATTTCCATGTGCCGGAATTTCGGCTTGCCTGTTATGGTACTTTTGGGGGCTACATCCCCGGAGGCTGGTCAGTAATTAGACCCGATAGGATTTTGATAGAATTTTTATTGAAATTCTATCGGATTTCAGTAAGATTCTGCGGATTAGGGCGCGGAAAGTTTGCCTGTGTCAGATTTAATTGTTAACTTTGCCGCCGCTAAGAGCGGGGAATGTATTCTCCAGTCAAGGCAAAACCATTACAAACCACTTATTAATCTTTTTAGATGGCAACAAAAATTAGACTGCAACGTCATGGTCGTAAGAACTATGCGTTCTATCCTATTGTTATCGCCGATAGCAGGGCACCACGAGATGGTAGATTTATTGAAAGGATAGGTTCCTATAATCCGAACACTAATCCTGCTACAATTACTCTTAACTTCGAGCGCGCTTTGTATTGGGTTAACGTTGGTGCTCAGCCCACCGACACTGTACGCAGCATCCTTTCGAACGAAGGTGTGTTGCTGATGAAACACCTTCAGGGTGGTGTTAAAAAAGGCGCTTTCGATGAAGCTGAGGCTCAGAAGCGTTTCGATGCCTGGAAAGCTAAAAAGCAGCAGGCTGTCGACGCAATGAAGACTTCGATGGCTTCGAAGAAAGAACTGGCTGTTAAAGAGCGTCTGGAAGCTGAAAAAGCCCAGAACGCAGCAAAGGCAGAAGCTGTGGCTAAGAAGAAGGCCGAAATCGCTGCTGCCAAAGCTGCCGAGGAAGCTGCAAACGCACCTGCCGAAGAGGCAGCTGCTGAGGAAGCTCCCGCAGCAGAAGCTGCTGAATAAGCAGCAACATAACCCCGAAATGTTCAGATGGCGGTGTGCTTTGTTTGCATGGCACATCGCCATCTTCATTTTCAGGTCAGTCAACAAAATATTTCAACTTAATGTTGTTGATTTACCTGAGTATCGTAAAATTTGGCTACATTTGCCTTCAAACTGAAATCCGGGTGCATGGTGATCACGAGCCAGGGTGTGTCACGTGCCAAAGGCACGTCCCTACGAAAAGGGGATAACTACCGTGCTGATTTGTCCATGCGCTGAAATCTCTTTTAAAACAATCTTTTGCATTAGATAATGATACTGACAGCAATTTCCGACTACGCAAACGCTCAATATCTGCTCCAGTTCTTTATAGATAACGCCGGTTATTGGCTGGTGTTCCTGTTCATGGTGATCGAAAGCTCGTTTTTACCCTTCCCCTCGGAAGTGGTGGTTCCTCCGGCCGCTTATCTTGCAGTGACCAAAGGAGATATGAACGTGTTCCTGATTGTTCTTGTTGCAACCGCCGGTGCGGTGGTGGGCGCATTGATCAATTATTTCCTGTCGGTATGGCTCGGGCGCCCCATTGTTTATGCGTTCGCCAACAGCCGCCTTGGCCATGCATGCCTTATTGATCAGGCGAAGGTGGAGAAGGCAGAAAAATATTTCGACAAGCACGGGGCCATATCAACCTTTATCGGGCGTCTGATTCCTGCTGTGCGTCAGTTGATTTCCATCCCGGCCGGACTGGCCCGTATGAATATCGGTGCATTTGTGATTTTCACTGCGCTTGGTGCAATGGTCTGGAACTGCATATTGGGGGCCCTCGGCTACTGGCTTGGCAAAACCGTGCCTCTCGCAATGCTTTACGAGAGTGTGGAAAAATATAACCATTATTTCACTGTAGGCGGTCTGATACTTCTGTTGCTGTGTCTGCTTTATATTCTGTGGAATGCGCTCAAGCGTCGTGATACATCCGATGCGCGTGCTAAGAACCAGTGATTGCCAACCGGCCATAATGAATTAAATAAACTTCTCTCAATGCTTGTATCCCCCTCAATTTTAGCCGCTGACTTCCTGAATCTCGGGCGCGACATAGAGATGCTTAACAGCAGTGACGCCGATATGATTCACTGCGATGTGATGGACGGTGTTTTCGTTCCGAACATCTCATTCGGCTTTCCTGTAATCAAACAAGTTGCGTCGATAGCGACAAAACCTCTCGATGTGCATCTGATGATTGTAAATCCTCAGAACTATATCGGGGCGGTGCGTGATGCCGGTGCTGCATTGATGAATGTGCATCAGGAAGCCTGTGTGCATCTGCACAGAACCATCTGCGCCATAAAGGATGCAGGCATGAAGGCTGCGGTGACACTGAACCCGTCGACCCCGGTGGAAATGCTGGAGGATGTGATAGACGAACTCGACATGGTTCTGCTTATGTCGGTCAATCCCGGTTTCGGAGGCCAGAAATTCATTGAGAACACGTTGAAAAAAATCAGACGTCTGCGTGCCATGATTGAAGTTTCACAATCCAATGCGCTTATTGAAATCGATGGTGGCGTAAACGCCAATACCGCGCCTAAACTTGCCGAGGCAGGAGCTGATGTGCTTGTGGCCGGCAGCTATGTTTTCAATGCGGCCGATCCGCATGCGGCCATCCATTCGCTAAAGTCGCTTTGAAAATCCGGTGCCTGATTGTTGCAGCGCCGGCAAATTTAGTTTGTATTCTCAAATATCCCGACACCGGGCGTGACACGGTGACGGGATATTATTTTTTATACACATATCATATTTTACAGGATAATACCTGTATTTCCGATGAATTATAGTATCTTTGTGAGAATCAATCTTGCAATGATATGAATGAGGAGTCGTTGAGCCAGCTCTATCTCAAGGATACGGCTTTCGGAGAGCTTATGCAGCGGCGCATTTTCAATGTGCTGCTTGTGGCATCGCCTTACGATGCTTTCATGATGGAGGAAGACGGGCGAGTGGAGGAACAACTGTACAACGAGTATGTTGCCCTGAACCTGTCGTCGCCGCCGCGCATCACTCGTGTGGCCAACATCAACGGTGCACTTGAGATGATGAACGCCAAGCACTTCGATCTTGTGATTGCCATGCCCGGCATGGACATCAGCGATACTTTCACTACGGCCAAGACCATCAAGACCGAATTTCCCGATGTGCCCATCGTGGTGCTGACTCCGTTTTCCAAAGAGGTGTCGCGCACGTTGGCCAAGGAGGACCTCTCCGGCATCGATTATGTGTTCTCATGGCTCGGGAACGTGGACCTTTTGCTCGCGATCATAAAATTGCTTGAGGACAAGATGAATGCCGAGCATGATGTGCTCAATGTTGGTGTGCAGATGATTCTGATGGTGGAGGATTCCGTAAGATTCTATTCATCCATATTGCCGCATCTGTATAAATTCCTGCTGAAGCAGAGCAAGGCGTTTTCAACAGAGGCTCTGAACGAGCATGAGCAGATGCTGCGCATGCGCGGGCGTCCCAAAGTGATGCTGGCGCGAACCTATGAGGAGGCCATGGAGCTGTACTCCAAGTTTTCCGACAAGATGCTGGGGCTGATTACGGATGTGTCGTTCATGCGTGAGGGGAAGAAGGACGCACATGCCGGACTTCAGTTTGCCGCACATGTGCGGCATTGCGATCCGTATCTTCCTATCATAGTGGAGTCAACCGAGAGCGAAAACCGGGGAAAGGTTGGTGCTTTCGATGGGCTGTTTCTTGACAAGACATCGAAAAAATTGCCGGTCGATCTTGAAAAGACAGTGAAGGAGTGTTTCGGATTCGGAGATTTTTCCTTCAAGGATCCTCATACGGGCTACGAAATCATGCGTGTGTCGTCGGTCAACGAGCTGCAGAAGCGCATGTACGATATCCCTTCGGAGTCGTTGCTGTATCATGCCCGGCGCAACGACATTTCCCGCTGGCTGTATTCCCGTGCTATGTTCCCGTTGGCTGATGTGGTCAAGAACCATAGATTCAATTCGCTGGAGGAGGCTCCTGCCGTGAAACGCCTGTTTTTCGATCTGATTGTGAAGTATCGCAAGATGAAAAACAGGGGAGTGGTGGCGGAATTCCGCAAGGACCGTTTCGATTATTACTCTAATTTTGCCCGTATCGGGCAAGGTTCGCTCGGCGGAAAAGGCCGTGGCCTCGCTTTTATCGACTCGATAATAAAAAAGCATCCTGAGTGCGACAGTTTCAATGGCGTTGCCATCAGTATTCCGCGTTCGGTGGTGCTCTGCACCGATATTTTCGATGAGTTCATGGCCGATAACGACCTGTATCCGCTTGCATTGAGCGACGCTCCCGACGATGTTATCCTGCAGACGTTTCTCAAGGCGAGGCTGCCTGAACGGGTGCGCGACGATCTGGCGGCCCTGACCGAAGTGGTCGACAGGCCGTTGGCCATACGGTCGTCGAGTATTCTCGAGGACTCCCATTACCAGCCGTTTGCCGGAGTGTATTCAACCTACATGATTCCGCACGTAGAGAACCAGACGGTTATGTCGGAACTGCTCACCAGCGCAATCAAAGGTGTGTATGCATCCGTTTTCTACGCAGAAAGCAAGGCATATATGACGGCTACATCGAATGTGATTGACCAGGAGAAGATGGCGGTCATCATTCAGGAAGTAGTAGGCAAGGATGTGGACGGTTGTTATTTCCCATCGTTCTCCGGAGTGGGACGTTCGCTGAATTATTATCCCATCAACGACGAGACGCCGCAGGATGGCGTGGCGGAAGTTGCTATCGGACTGGGAAAATATATCGTTGACGGTGGCAGAGCGCTCCGCTTTTCGCCGGTACATCCGGGAAAAGTGTTGCAGACATCTACTCTCGATCTGGCATTGCGCGACACCCAGCGTAATCTCTATTGCCTGGATCTGAACGAGGTGAACAACCAGTTCAAGGTCGACGATTCGTTTAATCTCACCCGTAAATCCGTGCAGGATTTCAAGGATACCGATGCTTTGCGGCTGATGGTGTCGACGTTCAACGTTAACGACCAGATGCTGCGCGATTCGGCCGAAGGGATGGGCCGGAAGGTCGTGACATTCGCCAATATGTTGCGCGACAAGGCGTTCCCGTTGGCCGAAGCTGTAAATTTCATGCTCACGGAAGGGCAGAACGAGATGCAGCGGCCGGTGGAGATTGAATTTGCCGGTAACGTTGACGCAGCGGCTTCAGGCTCCGGAGCGCAGAAAGGACACATCTATTGGCTGCAGATACGGCCCATTATCGACCGCAAGGCCGATGTTGACCCACAACTGCTGCAATTAGGCAACGAGCATCTGATTCTGCGCAGTACCACTGCGCTTGGGCATGGCACCACCGACAATGTCAGCAAGATTCTGTATGTCCGTCCCGACAATTTCTCCTCATTGCACAATGTGGCAATCGGCGCAGAGATTGGGGAACTTAACCGCCAGTTTGTGGAGACAGGGGAGGGGTATATCCTCATCGGTCCCGGACGCTGGGGGTCGAGCGACAATGCTTTGGGCATTCCGGTGCGTTGGGCTGATATATCTAATGCCCGTCTGATTGTTGAGACGGCATTGTCGAACTATCGTATAGAACCGAGCCAGGGTACACACTTTTTCCAGAACCTCACCTCGGCCGGAGTGGGATATTTTACCGTGAATCCTTTCGGGCACGATGATTATATCGATTTTGAATGGCTTGAAAAATGTGATGCCGACTATGAAAGCACACGTGTTAGAGTTGTCAGATTTGAATCTCCGCTGCTTATAGGCATCGACGGCAAAAAGGGGATGGGTGTAGTGAGAAAACCCTCTCCTGAAGCCGACCCTCCGGAAGAATGATAAATTCTTATTACCAACGTTTCAACACACTTAAATTTTTATATCATGAAACACAATTGTTTATTCCGTCCGGCCATATTGACAGGTATGGTTGTGGCAAGTTGTTTATCTGCGAACGCATACGTTGAGTCGAACACATTGCGCGGAGAGCTTACAACGCCGGTAACTATTTCGGAGAATGGCTCGTTGGTAACAAGGCTGACACCGGTTTGGGAGCGTCAGCTATCCAACGATGATGCCAACCAGAATCAGATGTCCATGGCCGTAGCCAATGGCAACATCTATGTTTGTGTCGATTACTATGATGCAGACACGGACGAAACCACTAACCGTAAAGGCAAGATTTTTATCCGCAAGTATGATTGCGCAACCGGTACGGAAACTACGCATCTGATAGATTATCCAAAGTTCTATGATATGCCATATCAGCCCGAAATAGCGCCTGACAATCCCAATTTCCCATTTATAGTTTCCGATGATACAGAAACGCTTTTTGTTGCCCAAGTTTGGCGACTTCCTGATTATGTAATGGATGAGAGCCACAATGTCGTACGAGTCTATTTCGCAGAAATTGACCAGAATGATATGACGATTATCAAAGATAATCTGTACTTTGCAGAAGCTATGTTGACATTGAAAGGAGCAATGTGGATGGAGCGAATTGATAGAGTCAACGGAAATATAAAAGACGGTGATTTTAGTTTCAGAGCAGTATTTGCCGGTAAGCCTGGGTCATATTATAGCTACTATATTATGGATTATAAAGGTGTTCCTGAGATGTTGGTGGCATTTGATGCAGGTACTGATAATCAGACGTTAGCCTATCCACAACTTTCTAATATTCCAGGGACTGATGCCTATATTTTAACCGGCATGCCATATAATAATGTTGTTTCCAAAGAATTGTATTTATACACAAAGGATAATCCCGAGCAAATAAAACTCGGATGGAAATTCGGAGAAAACTGTCGTGGCATTATCCCGTTTGTGTACAACGGACAAGTGTATGCACTCTATGCCAAGACTAATAATTCTACTGATGGTTCTCAGTTCCAGTTAATTAAATTGGATGCAAGCACTGGTGTACATTCAGATGTAGCTACTATGCCAGATGTGCCATTTATGGGCCCTGAGCAGCAATTTAATGCTGTGCAGCAGATGGCTGTAGCAAGACCGGTGACCGTGAAAAATAGGGCGGATGCAGCTACAGAGGCAACCGATTTGTATGTGTATGCTCCTGGAGCTGGAGTTGGTGCGTATAGAATTGAAACTAAAGAGGATACTTCCAATGGAATCGTCCCTGTGGCGGCTGCTGACGTTCAAGTGAAATGGATAAATGGACAGCTGCAATTTGGCTCATCCGACTTTGATGGCCAGTCGGTGAAAATCTATTCGGCAACAGGACAACTGGTTTTGACTGCTGAAATTTGCAATGGAATTGCTGACTTGAACGGACTTCGTGCCGGATTTTATGTGGCTGTGACGCCGGCCGGAACTTATAAAATTTGCCGCTGATGTTTCGTTGGCTAAGTCAATCTTTGAATGAAGATTTCTGATTGAATATTATGTTATAAAATTCAATTCCCGGTTGTTGACGTTGTATTTTGCGAAACGCCAGTAACCGGGAATTAATTTTTTAAGGTCCGTGATTGCTTGTAAAAGAGTGACAATTATTATTGTGATTTCAAAGGTGCAGAGTTTCCACTGGTTGATATTATATTTGTGTCCGGAATCGGGCTGCAATATATGCTGGGGTTAGCCATTGGAAAGATTATAGCATTTGTTCTATAATCGCGGTTATGTAAAATAGAATTATGGAGAGATATGCCCTCTTGATTGATATTCAATCACAGGATTGGCGCTCCGCGCCTTGTTTCTCATTCATGTGCACTGACCACGCGCTATAAGATGACGCTCTTCTGGCGAGTTATAACAGATGCCCTGAAAATGGAAGAAGTAAATGCACCGTGTTTTCGGTTTGACCCCTGAAAATTCTGTATTGCCACAAAACAAACGCTGCGCCGGACATATTTTCCGACGCAGCGTCTAAAGCTTTCTATAATTTACTATGATTAAAGCAGAATAATAAAGTGCAATTATTTGGAAGCTTCAATGGAATCTTTACGATACTGTTTCATAAGCTTCTCCAGTTCCAGAGATGCTTTGCGTGCACGTGTACCGGCAGCCTTGTTGCCATTCTCGACATTCAGTTTGGCTTCTTTCTCAAAAGTAGCGCAAAGTTCGCAGATTTTTTCTACTAATTCTTTCATTTTGGTGTGAGTTTAAATTGGTTGATATTGATTATTAATGAATTGGCAAATCATTCCAAGCTTATGAAATAAGGATGTAAGATTGACGTGGTTACAATTAATATCGCTTTCAAATGCAAATATAACAAGTTTTTTTTATTTGATAGATTTTTTGTCAAAAAAATTCAAAATATCTGATTTTTTGCATATGTTAAGAAAATAAGTTAATATGAGGATGTTACGGTGCAATATAGTAAAACAATCCTATCCCGGAATAAGAATCGCAAGAGGTTGCGGATAAACAATAGTTGCCGGTGATTGGTTTTAATTTTGTAACTTTGAGCGTAATTATCAGGATTCAAACAAGAGCCGAGGACAGACTGTTAAGTAGACAAACCCCTATCCATCATGATTGTAGCATCGAAGAAGAGAAAAGAGAATATAGCTGAATATCTGCTTTATATGTGGCAGATAGAGGACCTTATCAGGGCTAACGGTCTTGACATAGATAAAATCAGGACCAACATAATAGACAAATTTAACCTTGATGAGACGCAGCGCCGGGAAATGACCGAATGGTATGAGTCCCTGATCGATATGATGCGCCGGGAAGGTGTGACTGAGCATGGCCACCTGCAGATGAACAAGAATATCCTCAATCAGCTTGTGCAGCTGCATCAGGCGTTGCTGAAAGATCCTGCGTTTCCGGAGTATACGGCCGGATTTTACCGCACCCTACCCTATATCGTGGAGTTGCGCGGAAAAGCCGGTGAGAATCAGGTGGGAGAAATCGAGACCTGCTTCACTGCGTTGTACGGGATGCTTATGATGCGCCTGCAACAGAAGGAAACCTCAGAAGCAACGCGGAACGCCATTGCCCAGATTAGCCGGTTCATTGCATTGCTGTCTAAGGATTTTCATCTTGATGAGGAGGACAAGCTGTTCAAGCATGATGACGATGCAGCGGATGCTGTGATCACGCCTCCGGTGCAATAAAAGAAACTCAGTTCTCCCCTTCCGATATGGCCGCATCGTTTGTGATGCGTGCTATTTCCGACGCTTTGCTTGTCTTGGCTCCTAATGCGACGATTTTTCGGGCGGTTATCATGATGTTGCCGTTGCCGTCGGCCATGCGTTTGCGCGCCTGATTGTATGCGCTGGTGGCGGCATCGAGATGTTTACTGATGTTGTCGAGATCCGACATGAAATTGGTGAATTTGTCAAGCATCGTCCCACTCAGACGGGCAATCTCCTGAACATTACGTGTTGCAGCATCCTGTTTCCATAGCTGCTCAAGCATTTTCAGTGCCGCAATCAGATGCGTCGGCGATGTCAGCAGAACCCGTTTGGCATATGCCTCTTCCCAAATGTCGGGCTGAATCTGCATCAAAGCCATGTATGCGCCTTCGTTTGGGATGAACATCATCACGAAATCGAGTTTTTTGTCGCCCACAAGGTCCTGATATTTTTTTTCGGAAAGCTCGGCGATGTGGCGACGCACAGAGGCAAGATGTCTTTTGGATGCCTCCATGCTTTCGTCCGGTTTGGAATCTGAATTGATGTAATCGATATAGGCGCTCAGCGATACCTTAGAATCAATTACCACACAACGCCCGTCGGGATAATACACCACTACGTCAGGCCTGAGCTGTCGCCCGTTTGTGTCGGTGATTTTACTGCCGTCGGGATTGACAGTCACCTGTGTGTCAAAATGTATCCCCTTTTTTAAGCCCGACATTTCAAGCATGCGCTCCAGAATCATTTCACCCCAGTCGCCCTGCACTTTCGAATCGCCTTTCAATGCGCGGGTAAGATGCTGTGCCTCCTCCCCTATTGTCCGGTTCAGATCCATGAGGTTCTTGATTTCGGTCTGGAGCGAGAACCGCTCACGCGCCTCACAATTGTATGCTTCGGCCACCTCTTTTTTGAATCCTTCAAGATTGGTTTTCAGCGGTTCAAGCAGCTCGGATAGGCGGCGTTCGGAGTTCTCACGGAAACTTGCCGTATGCATCTGAAAAATCTCGTTTGCCACGTTCCTGAAATGCTCCGATGCATTTTTGCGTTGTTCGTCGGCAGCCTCTTGTCTGACCTGTAGTTCCTTACGGGCTGAGTCAAGCCGTTCAGTCAAAGCTGCCGATTCAGCCTGTGCATCGGCGATCCTGCCCTTGAGCGAGTCAATCTGGGTGCGCAGGTTCTCATTCTCTTTTCTGGCATCATTGGCCGCATGGCTGCGTTCGGCCAGTTCGGATTCAAGCGAGGATACTCTTGCCTGCATGTGGGCGAGCATTTGGTTCTTTTGCTCAATCAGGCTGTCTCTTCCCTCAATCAGGGCTTCCTTGGTCTTTAATTCCGCCTCGGCAGTGACGGCTGATGCATATTGTTTTTGTTGACGAAGGAGGATATATACGAGTGCCGCGATGATGAGGGCAAGTATGGAGATTACGATTATCATATTATCAAGGAATAAATTGTTGAGAAATGTGCAACTGCAAGCCCGTGCGTAAACAATTGTAACGAATTGCGAATTATATAGATATGTCATTTGTATGGTTGCACGGGCGCAAAATTGTGCAATTTTTACAGGTACAAATATAAGCAAAATGCAGCATTAAAAGCGTAAATTTGTAATCAACTTATACGTAACCCATTATTCACTACCGTGTTTTTGAATTAAAATATGATACATCACACAATGTTTCATAGTCTGCCCATGCGCGGACTGCTCTCTATCTGTGCCGTGAGCCTGTTGACCCTCTTGCCCGGCTGCCGTCATGAGACAAATGAATTGGCCCACCATCACGATGAAGCCGAAGAAGCCCGCCAACAATCCGGCGAGGAGCACAATGAGGGGGAGATAGTCTTTGACAAACATAAGGCTGAACGGTTCGGTGTGAAAATATCAGAGATACAGCCGGGAGATTTCTATGAGACTATAGCTGTTGACGGTCGGCTGGATGTATCACCGTCGTCGCAGGCTACTGCTTCGGCCCGCTCTAACGGAATCCTTGCGTTGGCCAGCGGCATCAAGCCCGGCGTTGCGGTCAAAGCCGGCCAGATATTAGGTAATGTGTCCGGACGGGGCATGGCCGGGGGCGATGTAAACGAAAGCGCCCGGGCAGCCATGAATGCCGCCAAGCGGGAACTTGACCGCCTCACTCCGTTGCATGCCGACGGAATTGTGTCCACCCGCGACTATAATGCCGCTCTCCAGGCCTACGAAACAGCCAAAGCTGCTGTAGGAACCAATGTTTCGGCTTCCGGAAGTGCAGTGTCGGCTCCAATCGGTGGCGTTATTACAGCAGTGCTTGCCAACGAGGGCCAAGGTGTGGAGGCCGGAATGCCGATAGTAGAGATAAGCAGTGGCAACTCATTGTTACTTACCGCATATCTGCCGCAAAGATATGCGGAAGAGGCATCCGCGTTGAGTGGCGCGTCGTTTCGTCCGGCATCTGCATCGGATGTACTTGATATCACCGATCTCAACGGGTCAAGGGTCAGTGCCACAAGTGCCCCGGTCGCTGTGGATGGGTTCATTCCTGTATATTTTTCATTGAGCAACAACGGAACATTAACGGCAGGAACATATTGCGATGTTTATCTGCACACAGCCAAAAACAACGGTGTGCTCTCGTTGCCGGTGAGTGCTTTGAGCGAACAGCAGGGTGAGATGTTCTGTTATGTACAGACAGATGACGAATGTTATGAAAAAAGGCCTGTGACGCTGGGCCGGAATTCCGGCGACCGGGTGGAGGTGGTGTCCGGTCTTTCACCCGGTGATAAAGTCGTGACTGGCGGTGTTACGTTTATCCGCCTTGCCGAAACGTCAGGCGTTGTGCCTGAAGGACACTCGCACAACCATTAATCCGGTCAGTGTTTCAAAATCAGCAGCTGAATAGTTGATAATCCACAAACTGCCACATAAATTTACCGATGCTTAACCGCATAATACATTTTTCTTTATATAATCGTGTCGTGACCCTGATTTTGGCGGGGTTAATATTGATTGGCGGATGCTTTGCGCTTCTGAAAACAGATATCGACATTTTCCCTGACCTGAATGCACCTACTGTGGTGGTCATGACGGAATCGCCCGGGTTGGCTCCAGAAGAGGTGGAGAAACTCGTGACATTTCCTATCGAAACAGCTGTGAACGGCGCTACGGGAGTGCGCAGGGTGCGGTCTTCGTCGGCTACCGGATTCTCGGTGGTGTGGGTGGAATTCGACTGGGACACCGATGTGTATGTTGCACGTCAGATAGTGTCTGAGAAAATCGCTCCCCTGGCCGAGAGTTTCCCGAAGGGCGTGAAGGCACCCACACTTGGTCCGCAATCCTCGATTCTCGGGGAAATAATGATTGTGGGCCTGACCTATACGGATCCTGCGGCAAAAACACATGCCGATTCAATTAAGGCCCCTTCGGCGGCACGTATGGCCGAATTGCGGTCGATAGCCGACAGGGAAATAAGACCAAGACTACTTTCCATCGGAGGTGTGTCGCAGGTGTCGGTAATCGGTGGTGAAGTCAGCGAGTATCAGATACTCCTCTCCCCTTCCAAAATGAAGCATTTCGGTGTGTCGCTTACCGAGGTGCTCGATGCGGCTGAGGCCATTAATGAAAATGCTGCGGGTGGCACGTTGTACAATTACGGTAATGAGTACATCATCAAAGGTGTGATAAACACCCGTGATTGCGGGAAACTGGCGTCAACTGTTGTAAAATCCAACCCGGTGGTAGGCGTTGTGACACTCGCCGATATCAGCAGTGTGGAGATGGGTTTCAAGGAGCCGCGCCTTGGTGTGGCTTCGGTTGAGGCGCGGCCTGCCGTATTGCTTACCATAACCAAGCAGCCGCATGTGGGTACGAATGCCCTGATCGATAAGATTGATAAAGAACTTGAGAAAATCGGCCGGTCCTTGCCTCCCGGCGTAGCGATAGCCGCAGACATTTTCCGTCAGAGTGAGTTTATCGGCAATTCGGTGGGCAATCTGCAGGAATCGCTGTTTGAAGGTGCTTTGATGGTTGTTATCGTCCTGTTCTTTTTCCTGATGAACCTGCGGACCACTCTGGTGTCGTTGGTGGCGCTGCCGATGTCCATAATCATTACAGTGCTGATTCTGCGGGCAATGGATGTGACAATCAACACCATGACTTTGGGCGGTATAGCCATAGCCATAGGGTCGCTTGTGGACGATGCCATTGTAGATGTGGAAAATGTATATAAACGACTGAAAGAGAACGGACGGCTTCCGGACGGTGAGCGCCGCAGTGTCATTGAGGTGGTTTATGATGCGTCGAAGGAAGTCCGTACGCCTATTTTCAATTCCTCGCTCATAATAGTTGCCAGCTTCATCCCATTGTTTTTCCTGTCAGGTATGGAGGGCCGCATGCTTATTCCGCTTGGCATCGCGTTCATTGTGGCTCTGGCTGCATCTACCATAGTGGCATTGACACTTACGCCTGTGCTGTGTTCATATATGCTTGGAAGCAAGAAAGCTTTGGGTGCTCTTGACAAGCAGCCCTGGCTGACTGAGAAGCTCAAGGCCGGATATTCGCGGGCACTGACGTGGTGCATGTCGCACGGACGTGTGGTCCTTGGCATCACTGGTGTTCTGTTCATCTCGGCTGTAGTTGCATTCTTCACGCTTGGCCGTAGTTTCCTCCCGCCATTCAACGAAGGTTCGATGACCATCAACGTGTCCACTCTGCCCGGAATATCCCTTGAAGAGAGCGACCGTATCGGACGCATGGCTGAGGAAATTATTCTTGAAACACCCGAAGTCAAGACCGTTGCACGCAAAACCGGGCGAGCCGAACTTGATGAGCATTCACTGGGTGTGAATGTGTCGGAGATCGAGGCTCCGTATGAGCTGTCGGGCCGCAGCCGCAATGAGATGGTGCGCGATTTACGCGCCCGGCTTATGGAACTGCCTGGCGTCAATATCGAGATCGGGCAACCTATCTCCCATCGCATTGACGCCATGCTCTCGGGAACCGAGGCCCAGATAGCAATAAAATTGTTCGGTTCCGACCTCAACCGGCTGTTCGCCACCGGCAAACAGATAAAGGAACAGATAGCGGAAGTCCCTGGTGTTACAGATGCCAATATTGAGCAGCAGATGGAGCGCCCGCAACTCAACATAGTTCCGCGTCGCGAGATGCTTGCCCGTTATGGCATCACACCTGGCAAATTTGCCGAGGCGGTTGATGTGGCGCTTGCCGGAAGGGCTGTGTCGCAAGTCTACGATTCCAATCTGCCATACGATATTACTGTAAAATTCGATGAGGATACCCGCTCTTCGATTTCCGACATCTCCATGCTTATGATTGACTCCTCCGAAGGGATGATTCCATTGAGTCAGGTGGCGGATGTGGTGTCCACGACAGGGCCAAACACCATCAACAGGGAAAATGTGGCACGCCGGCTGGTGATTTCGGCCAATGTCGACGGCCGCGACCTGCGCAGTGTGGTCGAGGAGATTCAGGACCGAATCAATGATAATGTAACCCTCCCCGAGGGGTATTACATAAGTTACGGCGGCCAGTTTGAAAGCGAAGCGAGTGCATCCAGAACGCTTGCCCTGACATCGCTGCTTGCCCTGCTGGTGATTTTCATGCTGCTTTATGCCGATTTCAGGAATCTGGCACAAAGTCTGGTGATACTGATAAACATGCCCCTGGCGGCCATCGGTGGTGTGTGGATTTTGGTGCTTGCAGGTGATGAACTCAACATTCCGGCCATCATAGGTTTTATTTCACTGTTGGGCATCGCCACCCGCAACGGTATGTTGCTTATGTCGCGCTACAATCAGTTGCGCGATGAAGGGATGCCACTTGCCGAGCGGATAGCCACCGGCTCTGTGGATCGCCTTACCCCTATCATAATGACGGCCTTGACTTCGGCGCTCGCCCTGATTCCTCTCGCATTGCGCAGCGGGGTTCCGGGCAACGAAATACAGAGCCCGCTGGCCGTGGTCATTCTGGGTGGTCTTGTGTCGTCAACATCGCTCAACATATTTGTGGTGCCGGTGCTGTATCGCTACATCTGCACACGCAGGAAAAAACATTGACAGAAGTTTGATTTAACTGAACGAAAGATGAAATATACCATAAAAATCCTGTCGGGACTCCTTGCCGTGATTTCAACGCCGGTTGCCTTGGCAGATAATTTCTCGCAGCTTTCCCAGGCCATTCTGGAAAATAATGCGGAAATAAAGGCTGAGATGCAGCGTGGCAGAGCTGATGTTGAAGCCGCCAAGGCTGAGAATGCCCTCGCTCAGCCGGAGGTGGAATTCGAGCATATGTGGAACGCCGACGAAGGCGATAACCGCTGGAGTATAGGGATTAGCCAAAGCTTTGATTGGCCCGGGCTGTATGGTACACGCAGAGCGCTGGCTGCCGACCGTGAGGCACTCGCTACGCTGAACAGACAGGCATTGGAACTGTCGACAAGAGAAGACATAGATGAGGCGCTTATTAATTATATAGCAGCCACAAAACGTGTGGAGATGCTGCGTGAGGTGTCCGGACTTTTGCTGCGGCTCGAGACCTCGGTCCGGCAGGCTTTCGAGCATGGCGAATCCACCATCCTCGATGTCAACAAGGCTGTGATAGAATCTGCAAATACAACAGCAAGGCTGCTTGAGGCAGAAAACAGGCAGGCCGATGCTTTGGCGAGTCTGCGTGCACTTGGCCTGGATGCTTCGGACTCGGCACTGATGAGCCGGTTGGAAACGCTTGAATTCCCGGTGTCGGAAACTCGTCCTGATGAGGATTATGATAGTGCGCTTGAGCGGCATCCGGCGATGTTGAAAGCGGAGGCGGAGATCAGAACCGCCCGGCTGGAGGAACAATTATCATCGAAAACGAGATTGCCGGGATTCTCATTGGGCTACAGGCATGCGTTTGAGGATGGGAAACATTTTAACGGCCTGTCAGTCGGACTGGAATTGCCCATATGGAGCCGTCGGCATTCGGTAGAGGCATCGAAAGCCAACACACTTGCAGCATCATTCAGCAAGATTTCAACCGAGACGTCTCTGCGTGCCGAACTGGGACGCAAGCTGGTCCGGTCAGTCTTGCTGCGTGAACAGATTGCCGCGCTTGCACCGGCAGTGGATGGCACCAACAATATGCTGCTGCTTGAAAAGGCTTATAAAGGCGGTCAGATGTCCCTGCTGGATTATCTCAGGGAATGTGCGTATTTCCTCGACGCACGCATGCAGCTTCTGGATCTGCAGAGCGAGTATGCCTCTGTCACAGCTGCCCTCAACGCCATCCTCGCGGGAGCCGATACCCTTAAATGATTTGAATCAATCTTCGGATTTATTTGTAACTTTGCGGTTCGGTTTAACCATAGAATAGTCAAGTTGCAAATGGGTCGAAAAAAACATCTTATGTGGCAGCTCTTTACGGTGTTTGCGCGTATAGGGGCATTCACGTTCGGCGGCGGATGGGCTATGATTTCCATAATAGAAAGGGAGATTGTCACCAACCGCGGTTGGCTTAACCGTGAGGAATTTCTTGATCTTCTGGCCGTGGCCCAGGCTTTGCCGGGAATTTTGGCGGTGAATATAGCCGCTTCGCTCGGCGACCGTCTCGGTGGCAGGCGTGGGGCTGTGGCCGCAGCTTTGGGTGCCATCATGCCGAGCTTCTGTATAATCCTTGGTATTGCAATATTCCTTACTCCCGACATAATAGAGAACAATCATGTTGTGGCGTCGGTGTTCAAGGGTATCCGGCCGGCAGTTGTGGCCTTGATTGTGGCGCCGGTACTCACAACTGCGAAAAGCGCGCGCATCGGATGGAAAACCGTGTGGATTCCTGTTGTTGTGGCGTTGCTGATATGGTCGAGGATTCCTTGGGTGTCCAATCCTATTCTGTATATCATTATCGGAGGAGTGGCAGGTTTTATATGGCTGGTGCGTCAGGAGAAAAAACTCTCTGTACGTCAGATTGATAAGGAAGAAAAGGAGGACGGCGTATGATCTACCTTCGTCTGTTATGGAGCTACCTGAAAATCGGATTGTTCGGCTTTGGTGGCGGATATGCGATGCTGTCGCTCATAGAACGGGAAATTGTCGGACCCGGATGGATTACTCCCAAGATGTTTACCGATATTGTGGCCATTTCCCAGATGACGCCGGGCCCGATAGGTATAAATTCAGCTACGTACATCGGCTATGCCGCTCCCGGTCAGGCCGGTTTTTCCGGAATCGGTTGGGGCATTCTCGGATCAGTGATGTGTACGGTCGTGGTCGTGGTGCCGTCCTTCCTGCTGGTGTTGTATATGAGCCATTTTATATCCAGACATAAGGAGAGTGTGGCAGTGCGCGGAATTTTCCGTGGGCTGCGGCCTGTATTGGTGGGACTGATAGCATCGGCGGCATTACTGCTCATGAACAATGAGAATTTCGGGTATGAACAGTCCGAGATTCTGATATCCGTGCTGATTGCATTGGTTTCCCTCGCAGTGGTTCTCTTCACCAAGATACATCCTATTTTGATTATAGTGCTGGCCGGAGTGGCTGGTGCTGTTCTATATTATTGAGAAGATATGAATTATAATGAAGCGGTCGAGTGGCTTTATAGCCAGACGCCGCAGTTTCAGCAGATAGGTGCGGCCGCCTATAAGCCCGGTCTCGATACCGTCAGGATTCTTGCCGGAGCTTTCGGCAATCCGCAGGATTCCTACAAGATCATTCATGTGGCCGGTACAAATGGCAAAGGTTCCACCTGCCATACATTGGCCGCTATCCTGCATGCCGCCGGACTGAATGTGGGGCTTTACACATCGCCGCATCTGGTCGATTTCCGCGAGCGTATACGCGTTGATGGGGAAATGATTCCACGCGAGGAAGTGGCATCGTTTGTCGGGCGGTATAGGAATCTGAATCTGGATGTCGTCGTAGATCCATCCTTCTTTGAGCTGACCACAGTGATGGCTTTCGATTGGTTCGCAAGATGCGGGGTTGATGTGGCTGTCATTGAGGTTGGCCTCGGAGGGCGGCTTGATTCCACCAATATAGTCAATGCTGAAATAGGGGTTATTACAAATGTGTCGTTCGACCATTGTGCGCAGCTTGGCCATACGCTGCGGCAGATTGCGTATGAGAAAAGCGGCATAATGCGCTCCGGCGTGCCGCTGATATGCGGTGAGACCGACGCTGAGGTGCAGGGCTATTTTGAGACAGAGGCATTGGAGCATGGCGCAAATTTAATTATGGCGCAAAATGACAATCCCGGTGTCGGATTCATCGACAGTGAAAACGGCCTGACCCCGATGCGCATCACCGGTACACCGTTCGGCGACCTGGACTTTCAGCTCACTGGTATCTGTCAGCATCAGAATGCACTGACCATCCTCTCTGCCGTAAAACAGCTGAAAGCCATGGGCTGGTCTATTCCTGACGAAGCTGTAAAGGCCGGTATGGCCTGCGTGGCAGATTCCACCGGGCTGAACGGCCGTTGGATGGTGCTTGGCCGTTCGCCGCTGACGGTGTGCGACACCGGTCATAATGAAGGGGGCTGGCGGTTATTGTCGGAACAACTTGCCGCTCTCCCCCGGCCGCTGACAGTTGTACTTGGATTCGTTAATGACAAGGACATCGATACCATTCTGCATCTGCTTCCGGCCGACGCTGATTATGTGTTTACAAATGCCTCCATTCCACGCGCACTCCCTGCCTCTGCACTGGCGGCCAAAGCGAGATCGGTCGGATTGGATGGCCAGACAATCAGCGGTGTAAAAGAGGCTTATGAAGCAGCCGTGGCGCATACTCCGGCCACAGGTTCTGTTTTTGTGGGCGGAAGCACATTCGTTGTTGCCGATTTGCTCAAAGTTTTGTAAATTTGTTGATTAATAGCCGGCTTTGTGTGGATTTTGATTCCAAACGATGTCGTTGAGGCTGAATTAGAAACGATTTGTCATTTTAAATCATAGATGAAGAATATCCGAAATTTCTGTATAATAGCACATATCGATCATGGGAAAAGCACTCTGGCCGACCGTCTGCTGGAGTATACCAATACCGTTGAAGGCAAGGACCTGCAGGCTCAGGTGCTCGATGATATGGATCTGGAGCGTGAGCGCGGCATAACCATCAAAAGTCATGCCATACAGATGAATTATGCTCTTGACGGTACAGATTATGTGCTCAATCTGATTGACACTCCGGGACACGTCGATTTTTCATATGAAGTTTCCCGCTCCATCGCGGCATGCGAGGGGGCTCTTCTTATTGTGGATGCAACTCAGGGTATTCAGGCTCAGACTATTTCCAATCTTTACATGGCAATCGATTCGGATCTTGAAATCATTCCGGTAATCAACAAGGTGGATCTGGAGAGTGCCAATCCCGATGAGGTGGAAGACCAGATTGTAGACCTTCTCGGCTGCCGCCGGGATGAAATCATACGTGCCAGCGGAAAGACCGGTATCGGTATTCCTGAAATTCTGCGCGCCATCGTAGAGCGCGTTCCTGCCCCCAAGGGCGACCCGGATGCTCCCCTTCAGGCATTGATTTTCGATTCCGTTTTTAATCCTTTCAGAGGCATCATAGCATATTTCAAGATTGTAAACGGTACCATCCGCAAGGATGACTTCGTTAAATTCGTTGCCACCGGCAAGGAATATCATGCCGATGAAATCGGGGTGCTTAAACTCGACCTGTCGCCGCGTGAGGAGCTGTCGGCCGGCAACGTGGGATATATCATTTCCGGTATAAAGACCTCGAAAGAGGTGAAGGTGGGTGATACCATCACTCATGTCAGCCGTCCGGCGCCTGCCATCTCCGGTTTTGAGGAGGTGAAGCCTATGGTGTTCGCAGGCGTCTACCCTATCGAGGCCGAGGATTTTGAGAATCTCCGCAGTTCATTGGAAAAACTGCAGCTCAACGATGCCTCGCTCACCTTCCAGCCTGAATCATCGATGGCTCTCGGCTTCGGCTTCCGTTGCGGATTCCTCGGATTGCTCCACATGGAGATCATTCAGGAACGGCTCAGCCGTGAGTTCGGCATGGAGGTTATCACCACCGTGCCCAACGTGTCCTATCTCGTTCATGACAAAAAGGGGAATGTGACCGAAGTCCACAACCCGTCGGGGCTGCCTGACATAACCCTCATCGACCATATCGATGAGCCGTACATACGTTCGCAGATTATCACCACCACCGAGTTTATAGGCCCGATTATGACATTGTGTCTTGGAAAACGCGGAGAGCTGCAGAAACAGGAATTCATTTCAGGCAACCGTGTGGAGCTTACGTTCGACATTCCGCTGGGTGAAATCGTGATTGATTTCTACGATAAGCTCAAGTCAATCTCCAAGGGATACGCGTCGTTCGATTACCACCTGCATGATTACCGCCCTTCGCGGCTGGTGAAACTCGACGTCCTGCTGAACGGGGAGAGTGTGGATGCGTTGTCTACCCTGACGCATGCTGACAATGCCGTGGCGTTCGGACGAAAAATGTGCGAGAAACTCAAGGAACTTATCCCCCGACACCAGTTCGACATAGCCATACAGGCAGCTATCGGGGCAAAAATTATTGCCCGCGAAACCATCAAGGCTGTCCGTAAGGATGTTACCGCCAAGTGTTATGGCGGTGACGTCAGCCGTAAGCGTAAGCTGCTTGAAAAACAGAAGGCCGGTAAGAAACGAATGAAACAGATCGGTTCTGTTCAGGTGCCTCAGAAAGCGTTCCTCGCAGTATTAAAGCTTGATTGATGCATCCGGTGGTTAAGGTTTCATATAAAGCCCCGATTAAGCAGAACTGTCGTTGGGTCACAATATTGGCAGTCCTGTTTGTATCCGCTTTTTCCGGCGGATGGAAAGGCCATGCGCAGATTAATGCCGAGCAGATGCTGCGCGTGGGTCAGAATGCATTGTATTTCGATGATTACATGGTGTCCATCCAGTATTTCAATCAGGCAATCATGGCCAAGCCGTATCTGGCACAACCCTATTTCATGCGTGCCATTGCCAAATTGAATCTGGAGGATTATCTGGGAGCGGAAGAGGATGCCTCGGCTGCGATTGAAAGGAATCCCTTCATCGCAGATGCCTATGAGGTGCGTGGTGTGGCCCGTCAGAACCGTGGGCGGCTGGCCGAGGCTGTTGAGGATTATAACAGCGCGTTGAAACTGCTGCCGCGCAACCGCCAGTTGCTGTTCAACAAGGCTCTTGCCCAACAGGACCTCGGACAACGCGACAGTGCTGCCGTGACATTTGACGCCCTGCTTACTGCATTTCCCAATTTCGATAACGGTTATGTGGGGCGTGCACGTCTGTTTCTGCAGCAGGGCGACAGCGTTGCCGCTAAAAAAGATATAGACCATGCGCTTTCGCTGAACCGGAATCTGGCGAACGCCTATCTGCTGCGTGCCGACATGGCCATTCACGGGCCGCGTAATTATGCAGATGCACTTACCGATCTGGATGAAGCCATAAAATTGCTTCCGCGCGAGGCCGGGCTCTATGTCAACCGTGCGTTCCTGCGCTATAATCTCGATGATTATTTTGGTGCGATGGCGGATTATGACTATGCCGTGCAGCTCGACCCTATAAATGCGGCTGCGATATATAACCGCGGTTTGCTCCGTATGGAGGTGCGTGACAATGATAATGCCATCAAGGACTTTACGGCGGCTCTTGACCTGGATGCTGATGATTACCGCTCGCTCTATAACAGGGCATACCTCTATTCCGAAAAGCGGGATATCCCGCATGCCATGGCTGATGTGAACCGCCTGATAGAGCGTTTCCCGGATTTGCCAGAAGCTCTGTATATGCGCAGCAACCTGCATCGCATGAACGGCGACATGCGTTCGGCCGAACGCGATTACAACAAGGCGCTGGCCATGTCGAAAAATCTCAAAGGTCCGGATATCAGGTCACAACAGATTTCGGGCGCAGGAAGTGCGGCGGATGGAAAGACCGACGGAGGAGCGGACAGCAGCTCCGAAAAGGAAACTGAACTAACACCGGAAGCAGTGGCCAAACGGTTCTCGGCGTTGCGCACAGTTGAGCCGGATCTCAGCCTGGACGGCGACTATAACAACAAGAATATACGCGGAAAGGTACAGAACCGGTCGGTTCGCATAGAGCTTGAGCCGATGTTTGAGCTGACCTATTATACCGCACCCACCGAGTTGCAGCCGTCTGCCTATTATATCAAGGAGATTGATGATGTGAATGCCACTCGGGCATTGCGCTACATGGTGCAGCTTTCAAACAATAACCCTACCCTGAATGACGAGGATTTGATACAACGTCACTTCCAGTCCATTGATTATTACAATTCCTATCTTGCCACTCATGAGCCACGTGCCATCGATTTCTTTGCGAGGGCAATGGATTTTGCCGTGCTGCGCAATTATGCTGCAGCTGTGACGGATCTTAACAAGGCCATAGAGCTTACGCCCGATTTTGCATTGGGGTATTTTGAGCGGGCAGTGGCACGCTACAAGGCATTGCAGGCGGGGAATGCCCTTGACGGGCCGGCACGTGTGGCTGAACTGAGGGCCATCATGGCCGATCTCGACAAGGCTATAAGTCTGTCACCACGCATGGCGTTTGCTTATTTCAACAAAGGCAATCTTCTGGCAGAAACGGGCGACCTGACCTCTGCCCTGCTTGCCTACAACAAGGCCATAGAACTGAAACCCGATCTGGGCGAAGCTTATTATAACCGGGGGTATGTCTATTTCCATCTCGGAGATCATGACCGCGGTGTGGAGAATCTCTCCAAAGCCGGCGAACTTGGTGTTGTGCCGTCCTACAATCTGCTTAAACGAATGAATTGACCTAACAAATAAACAAAAATTATATGGAACTCAATGCATCTGACATGAAAACACTGGAAGTCCGCGGCATTACGACGGCCGAGCTGGAAAGACAACTGAACTGTTTTTCCACAGGTTTCCCTTATCTCAAATTGGTTGACTCCGCACGTCCAGGCAACGGTATAACCGTTCTGACGACGGAAGAACAGTCAGCAGCCGTTGACCGTTGGAAACAATATCTGGCGGATGGCGGTGATGTATGCAAGTTCGTCCCTGCCTCAGGCGCGGCCTCACGTATGTTCAAGGCGCTGTTCTCCTTCGTAGATGGCGAAGAGATGCATCCTGCCGCAGGTTCGCCCGTGGCGGAAGTCGTTGAAAACATACAAAAGATGGCGTTCTATCCTGAGCTGAACGCGGTTGTGATGCAGCGCTTCGGTGCCGATGTTGACACCCTGCTGGCCCAGGGACGTGAAAAGGATGTGATTGGTTCCATTATATTGCCGGAAGGCCTGAACTACGGCAATCTGCCAAAGGGGTTGCTGACATTCCATCGCGCCGCCGGTGACACAACACGCACTCCGCTTGAAGAGCAGATTGTGGAAGGCGCGCAGTCAGCATGTCAGGCCAATGGAAAAGTAAACTTGCACCTTACAGTATCGCCTGCACATAGGGCTGCTTTTGAGAAGAAGGTTGCCTCCGTAGTGCCTGAAGTCGAGAAGAATCTCGGCGTTAAAATCAATGTATCGCTGAGTGAGCAGCTTCCCTCCACCGATACGATAGCTGCCAATCCTGACGGCACTCCGTTCCGCGACGAGAACGGCCAGCTCCTCTTCCGTCCGGGCGGTCACGGTGCGTTGATTCGCAATCTGAACGATATAGATGCTCAGGTGGTGTTCATCAAGAACATCGACAATGTGGTCCCGGATTCCTTGCGCGAGCCGACTGTTCATTACAAGCAGGTTATCGCCGGTTATCTGATTGAGCTGCACGACAAGGTGGCCGAGTATATCCGCCTCATTGATAACCGTACATACGATGAAGACGTTCTCCGGGAAATTTGCACATTCCTGCGCAATGCATTCTCGTTCGATGCTCCTGAGCTTCACAATCTGTCGGGCGAGGATCTTGCAACCTACCTGCGTGTGAAACTCAACCGGCCCATGCGTGTGTGCGGAATGGTAAAGAACGAAGGCGAACCTGGCGGCGGTCCGTTCATCGCATATAATGCTGACGGGTCGCAGTCGTTGCAGATTCTGGAGAGTACACAGATTGACATTAAGGACGAGGCAAGTGTGGCAATGGTGTCAAAAGCCACACATTTCAATCCGGTTGATCTGGTCTGCTATATCACCGACCTTCAGGGCCATCATTTCAATCTTCCCGAACATGTAGATCCCGCTACCGGATTCATCTCCTCGAAATCGCTTCACGGAAAGAATCTGCAGGCGCTTGAATTGCCCGGTCTGTGGAACGGTGCCATGAGTGATTGGCTCACAGCGTTCGTCGAGGTGCCGATTGAGACTTTCAATCCCGTAAAGACGGTGAACGATCTTCTTCGTCCTCAGCATCAGGGCTGACCCTCCCCTTCTCCTATAAATCACTTTAATCACTACGTGTAGGGACATCGCTTTGCGATGTGGAAATTCAGGTTACAATATTGACACCGGAGGCATGTGAGTTCAATCTCACATGCCTCCGGTGTGTAAGAACGCATTGTAGTGTTATTCAGTTGCGGATGCCGATGTCTTGGCCGCCTGCTGACGGGCAATCTCTATGGTACGGTTGAGTTTTTGACGCTGCACCTGATTGTCGCGCGCACGAATCACGGCAGAACTGTAGCGGTAGGCATTGGCGATAGCTGCTGTCTGCGCAGCATTCAGCCGGATAGATTTTGTATTCTTGGCTCCGTTGAATATGAGTGTGCCTGTGGCAGATGGGTTGGCATTCATTGCCTGCATGGCTGTAAATCCGATGGTGTCGGACTGTTCGGGTGAGAAGGTTATTACCTCTCCCCCGCCGAGACGATAATTACTCTCTCCGTCGTACGGCACCGTCTGGGTTGTGACAGATTCAGATCCGGTTTTAAGCGTTACAGAAGTATGTTTCAGGTTGCCTGCCGGATTTACAGACGAAACGATATAGAACTGCCCGATCTCGTTCACACGGGCTTCAATGCCGGTGGTATTCATGAAATTGGGATTGTAGGCTTTGGCATCAATCCAGTATCCCTCTATCATGCCCGGTGTCTTTACCCATTTGAGAGCCGGTTTAAGCGCTGTGAGAGTAGATGTGTCGGCGGCGTCCAGTGAATCGAGCTGTTGCAGCTGCAATACTGCTGTCTGTTCTATCACTTTCGGGCGTAGGGCCATTGACTCTCGCTGGATTCCCAACTCCGAAGGAAATGTTTTCTGCAGCGAGTCGAGCAGTGTCGTGGCCAAAGCGTAATCCTGTTGCTCGAACGCAGCATTGGCGTTGTCGAGCAGTTCGCGGGCCTGTGGGTTCTCCTGTTTGCCTCCGCAGGCACACATAAGGGCTACGAGGCATGAGCCTACGGGTAATAACCGTTTATTCATATTGTTGTCAGTTTTGTTTGCTGAATGTCATTGGGTCAGTTTGTACGTTGCACGTCCTTCACACCTTTTACGGTTGCAATCTTCTTTATAAGAGACGAAAGTGCGCGGTTGTCGTTGATGCCTATGGTGAGATGGCCTTGGAACAGCCCGTCGTGCGAATCAATGGCTATGTTGCGCAGCGTGGCGTTCTTCTCTTTTGAGATTATCGACGTGATGTTGGTCACGATTCCGATGTCATCCCGTCCGAGTACACGCAGTGTGACAGCGAACTGGCTGCCGATCTTGCCTGACCATCTGGTGTGAATCATTCGGTATGGATAGCGCTCGCGAATGTTGCGTGCGTTCGGGCAGTCGGTGCGGTGAATCTTTATGACACCTTCGGCCGAAATGAATCCGAACACGTCGTCGCCGTATATGGGGTTGCAGCATTTGGCAAACCGGTAGTTCATCCCCTTGATGTCATTGCCGATAACGAGAACATCCTCCGATGCGGAGCCTGCTTTGGGTTCAGTTTCGTCCTGTTGCTGATGCAGACTGAACTCCTCGGCAGATACGCGCTTGGGATGGTCAGTGGCCTCATGTAGCTGCATGTCGAAAGCTGCGTAGCGCTCCGACACCACATTCACATCCAGCCGTTCGTTGGCAATGTCGTTGAAAAAGTCGGTTGAGGTCTTGTAACCGAGCTTCTTTATGAGTTTGCTGAGAACAGCTTCATCAAGATCGATTTTCCTGTTCTTGAATCGGCGTTCCAGCATCTCGCGTCCGAGTTCGGCCGCACGGTTCTCCCGTTCCTTCAGTGCCTGACGGATTTTGCTTCGCGCCTTTGATGTGACAACGATGTTAAGCCAGTCCTGTTTGGGCGACTGTGCCGAAGATGTGAGAATTTCCACCGTGTCGCCGCTACGCAGTTTGTAGGTGAGTTTCTCGTTTTTCCCGTTGACACGTCCGCCCACACAGATACAACCGAGCTTGGAGTGGATGTTGAATGCGAAGTCAAGAAGCGTGGCACCCGCCGGCAACCGGTACAGGTCACCTTTGGGGGTGAACACGAACACCTCTTTGTCGTAGACATCCATCCTGAAATTACGCATCAGTTCCATCGGGCCCTGTTCGGCGCTTTCCAGAATGTCGCGCACATTGTTCATCCATGCATCGAGGTCGCCTTCACTTTTGATGCCTTTGTAGCGCCAGTGCGCCGCCAGACCTTTTTCGGCCACAAGATCCATGCGCCGGGTGCGTATCTGCACTTCCACCCATTTCCCTTCAGGGCCCGACACGGTGATGTGCAGGGATTCGTATCCGTTGGATTTGGGGATGGAAATCCAGTCCTTCATGCGCGAAGGGTTAGGCCGGTACATGTCGGTAATCACCGAATAGGCCATCCAGCAGTCGGTCTTCTCTTTTTCCAGCGGGGTATCGATAATGATGCGGATGGCGAATAGGTCATAGATGTGGTCGATATCGTTTTTCTGTTTCTTCATCTTGTTCCAGATGGAGAAAATGGATTTGGTACGTCCTTTGATATCGAATTTCAATCCGAGTGCCTCGAGTTTTTCCTTGATCGGACCTATGAAGGCTGCTATATATGCGTCGCGTGAGTTCTTACGCTCGTTCAGCTGGCGCGCAATGGAGGTGTAGGTCTCCCTGTCGGTATATTTAAGCGACATATCCTCCAGCTCGCTTTTTATGGCATACAGTCCGAGACGGTGAGCAAGTGCGGCATAGAGATAGTTGGCCTCGTATGCCACGTCGCGCACGAGTTTCTCGTTGGGATGGTGGTTGATGACTTTCATAAGCATCAACCTGTCCACAATCATTATTATGATGACGCGGATGTCTTCGGCGAACGCCATAAGCAGGCGGCGGAAATTTTCGCTCTCCACAGCCACTCCACGCTGGTAAAGTGTGGACACCTTAAGCAGCCCTCGCACCATTTTGGAAATATCCGCGCCCCATTTTGCCTCCACATCGGAAGGCGTGATGAATTCTGATTTGCAGAGCGGATATAACAGGACTGCCACAACCATGTTGCGGTCAGGGCTTATACGTTCACACAGCGCATTGGCCGTCAGCAGGCTACGGTAATAGTTGGAGTTGCCGAAGCGGTCTGTGCCGTAGGCACCTGTCTCAACGCCCTTGGCTATAATCGGGCGCAGATGTTTCAGGTCATTCTTTTCGGCAATCTCTTTTGTATTTCTCAGCAACAGCCGGAATGTTTCCTTTATTTTTATGCGTTCGTCGGACGGATGCCCTTGTCTTGCCGCAGCACATTCATTGCCGGGCACCTGCGTGGGGGCTTGCGGTTCTGTTTGTAATTTGTTCATTTCATCTCTCATGTAAATGCCTTGAAATTCAATAATGATTATGTGCAAGGCAGGAGGCGCGCCAAATGTGCCCTTCTCAAAGAATCGGAATTATCCTTTCGACGCCTTTTCGCCGTTGGCGATTATGTAGTCTTTTACCTCCTGGAACAGACGGGTGGCGAATACGAAATCATTGAGCGCCTCGTTCGAGGTGGTGAAGATGCGTTCCTTGTCGCCTACCCATTCCCGGTATCCCTTGTTAATGAATATGATATTTTCGCCGATACCCAGCACGGAGTTCATGTCGTGGGTGTTGATGATTGTTGTTATGTTATACTCGTGGGTGATGTCGTGGAGGAGTTCGTCGATCAGGATTGAAGTCTTTGGATCCAGTCCTGAGTTCGGCTCGTCGCAAAACAGATAGCGCGGATTGAGGGCTATGGCACGCGCTATGGCCACGCGCTTCTGCATTCCGCCGGATATTTCTGCCGGATATTTGTTCTCGGCACCTTTCAGGTTCACTCGTTCGAGGCAGAACCTGGCACGGTCGAGCATTTCGCCACGCGACATTTTTGAGAACATTACCAGCGGGAACATCACATTGCCGAGCACAGTCTCGGAGTCGAACAGTGCCGAACCTTGAAACAGCATACCTATCTCCTGACGCAGCTGTTTCACCTGAGTGTCCGTCATTTTAAGGAAGTCGCGTCCGTCGTAAAGGATTTCACCCTCTTCAGGGCGGACGAGTCCGACGATGGATTTCATGAGCACGGTTTTTCCCGAACCGCTCTGCCCTATGATCAGGTTGGTCTTGCCGGTATAGAACTTGGCGCTTACGTCGTGCAGAATCGTTTTGTCGTCGAACGATTTGGTGAGATTCTTGACTTCAATCATTGCAACAGTAATTTAGTTAACACAACGTCGAACAACAGGATGAGGATGCTGCTTGACACCACAGCATTCGTACTGGCTTTGCCTACTTCAAGTGCCCCACCTTTCACATAGTAGCCGAAATATGAAGCAACCGAGGCGATGATGAAAGCGAAGAACAGGCTTTTGATCAGGCCGTACCACACATACCATTCCTGAAAGAGTGCCTGGAGGCCGTAAACGTATTTCGAGACGCTGATGAGGTCTGTAAACACCCCTACGAACCAGCCGCCTATAAATGACGTGGCTATGCAGAAAATCACCAGAATAGGCATGAATGCCACGAATGCCACGATTTTCGGGAGGACGAGATAATTTGTGGAATTGACGCCCATGATTTCAAGTGCGTCAATCTGTTCGGTCACTCTCATTGTGCCTATTTCAGATGCGATGTTTGATCCCACTTTGCCGGCAAGAATCAGACAGAGAATGGAGTTGGAGAATTCAAGCAGCACGATGTCGCGGGTGGCTAAACCAACCGAATAGGCCGGAATCAGCGGCGACGATACGTTGAGCTGCATCTGGATGGTGATTACTGCGCCGATAAAAAGGGAGATTACGATGACCAGAGGTATCGAGTCTACGCCCAGCTTGATAATTTCCTGCACTGTGCGTCGGCCGAAAATCGACCATTTGTCGGGCAGCGAAAATGCCCGTTTCATGAAAAGGGTATATTGTCCGAGCTGTTCAAGCGATTTCAGTAGTACCATAATGATGCATTAGTTATGGAATGGCTGTAAATTAGGAAGTAAGAAATGCAGGAAACCTAAGCATTCTTTTTGCGTCAGACAGTTCTGACGGTTCATTGCCACATACAAAGTTACCGATTTTTTTAGAAAAAACACTTTCCCATGGCAATGGGTTGGGGGATTTTTCGTAATTTCGTGCAACTAAACATCCAAAAGCGCCAAATTCATATGCTTATAATAGGTATCGCAGGTGGCACCGGCTCCGGGAAGACCACAGTAGTGAAAAAAATCTTGGCTTCGCTCCCACAGGGCGAGGTTACGGTAATCCCACAGGATTCGTATTATAAAGATTTGTCGCATATCCCTCAGCAAGAAAGAAACAAAATCAACTTTGATGAACCCGATGCCATAGAATGGCCGCTGCTGGTGGATCACCTGAAGAAACTGCAGGCCGGTGAGTCTGTGGAGATGCCCACATATTCCTATCTGACCTGTACGCGACAGGAGGAGACCGTGCATGTCGAACCGTGTGATGTGGTGATAGTCGAGGGCATCCTTGTCCTGACAGATCCGGTGCTTCGCAATATGATGGATGTGAAATGCTTTGTGGATGCCGATTCCGACGACCGTTTGATCCGCGTTATCGCACGCGATTGCATTGAGCGCGGACGTACTCCACAAATGGTGATAGACCGTTATCAGGATGTGCTGAAACCGATGCATAGCATGTATATAGAGCCGTCAAAACGTTTTGCCGACCTGATTATTCCGCAGGGTGGCACGAATGCGGTGGCTATCGGGCTGCTGACCGACTTCATTTACGGGCGTCTCCGTAATAACACTTGTCTTAAATGATTGAATTTTCTGTAGCAGGATGGACGAACTTGAACTGAAACCTGGCGAAGAGGCGGTTGTGACCGATGCCGTTCCCACCGGTACACCTGAAAAGATGGTGCTTCGTACGGAAAATCTTGTGAAAAAATATCGCCAGCGCACCGTGGTCAATCATGTGTCTATCGATGTGACACAGGGTGAGATTGTGGGATTGCTTGGCCCTAACGGAGCCGGCAAGACCACAACGTTCTACATGACCACAGGCCTGATTGTACCCAACGAAGGTCAGATATATCTGAATGACATGAACATAACAAAGTTTCCTGTCTACCGGCGTGCCCAGCATGGTATCGGTTATCTGGCACAGGAGGCTTCAGTGTTCAGGAAAATGACTGTGGAGAACAATATCCGCTCCATTCTTGAGATGACCCCTATGAGCAAGGAGGAACAGCGCGATAAGCTTGAAAGCCTTATCGCCGAGTTCCGACTGCAGAAGGTGCGCAAGAACCTCGGTGACCAGCTTTCAGGCGGCGAACGCCGACGCACGGAGATTGCCCGTTGTCTTGCCATCAATCCGAAATTCATAATGCTTGACGAGCCGTTTGCCGGTGTCGACCCTATTGCAGTAGAGGATATTCAGGAGGTGGTGTATAAACTCAAATCAAAAAATATCGGCATCCTGATCACCGACCATAACGCGCAGGAGACATTGCGTATCACCGACCGTGCCTATCTGTTGTTCGAAGGAAAAATCCTCTTTCAAGGTACTTCCGAAGAGTTGGCCTCAAATCCGGTTGTTCGGGAGAAATATCTCGGCCGTAACTTCATATTCCACCGCAAGGAGTTCAAATAACAACCCGACTTTGAGCTATAACGGTGCGGCCCGGATGGACATTCCATC